>Ga0123354_10009021_pt1 | contig 15228 bp, 13 predicted proteins | sample TergutLab28metaG_2_FD_97872 | JGI IMG/M metagenome (GOLD analysis project Ga0123354, IMG submission 97872) | Labiotermes labralis P4 segment gut microbial communities from Petit-Saut dam, French Guiana - Lab288 P4 | ecosystem: Host-associated > Arthropoda: Insects > Digestive system > Gut ...
GCATATGACTAGTATGACGTCACGGACAGACTACAGTACGCAGACACAAAAGACATCCACACTTTTCTCTGGCCAATATCTCCGTAACCATTGAACTTTGGATATAGGTGTTTTGGGTTATATTGGTATAGTGTGACCTAAGGAACACTCTCCCGAAGTTAGGTCCTTTCCTCCTGGGACACCTGTATACATACATACATACACACACACACCATATTTTTGGGATGGCCAAATCAAATAGGAAATGATAAGCTGAACATGCACCTCAGATATTTGAGACAAGATACACAAATGGAATTTTGATTGGGAGATCTCTTTGAAAGAAAACAGTTGGAAAGAGCGAGTAGAATAAAGAATGACATTAAAATCTATGCACCATGTTCAGTACATGAATGCATGCATGCTTACACACATATATACAGGCTTTTGTGTTGATGGTGATGAACCTGCAGACTCTGTTACTCGAGACTTAGGTAGTCAATGACCGATATACGAGTAAATTTTAACTGGATTTCAGGTATGTGAGATTGAGAAGGAACATAAAATCACTAAACATTTCTCTGTTCTAAGGGCATTTAATGACACTTGCTGAGGCCTACATCACCTGCATACCAATAACTCAGATACCAGTAGCAACAAATCTGACTTGCAGCCGTGTCACAACTTCTAAATGCAGCACTGTTAACAGTGACCGAGAGTTCGGTGCACGACTAGTTAACCTTTGTCCCATGTCAAGTAACATACAATTCATCTCACAGGGATGGGAATATGAAAGTTTAATATTTGTACAAAATTATGATTGGAGCACAACAATACACAGACACTTATTGTATCTATAAATTCTGAAAGTATGTACAAAATTTCATCTATTCGATGTTTCTTTCCCATCTAATATTCACATAATATTTAGTAACTGCGATGTTTTTATTCAACAGACAACCAAAGATGGGTCACACTTGGTTTACTTATAAAATTCATACAAAACCTATACTGTTTATAATATCAACACCATGATGTTCAAACTACTGGCACAGTAAAATGTGCTTGATCAGCTATAGTCTTGGCATTACTCTCAACAGATACAATGCAGAGTATCATAAATCATTAAGATAACTTACAAATATGGTACAATTTTTGTCTCATATCAAATTACTTCTAATTTTGTATATATATAGAAGTCACTGGTTGAAACAGACTAGGAACACACTTTATAGCAGTGAATAGTGATGCATCTATATATATATATATATAGTGCCCTTTATTGTTGATTAGGAATACATATAGAGTATACTTCTGCCTAGGCAATGTAGGGGAAGCAGAGTGTTATGCTTATGTATTCTCAACAGTTGAGTAATATCACAAGTGCCACCTGCCCGAACAAGTGGATAATACAGATGGGCAGTCCAGTTACAGTTACCTCCGCATATCACAGTCTTTATGCACAGGCCTTAGAGCTATATGGTTCAGTAGCCCTTGATGTATGCAGCCAGGTGCTTCTTCTCTTCATCAGAAAGTCCATTTTTCAGTGTCCTCCGTACTGCAACACAGTACAGTATATTAATAAACGCATGACTTCCATCACACTCAAGTGTGGAGCAAGAACTGACCATTCAATACAACCACGGGCCATAAGAGTTGTTTTAAATTTTTATATTTTTATAAATGACATATATTTCATTATTAAACAAAGCCAATGGCAGGAGTAATTCACCTTCACTTGCAATTTTCAGTATGTAAGAACATCTTTATTTTCCTACCTTAACAAATAAATGGTCAGAGAATTAAAAAAAAAACTTGTTTAAATTTATGCTTTAAAAAGCAATGACTTTGATTCAGGATTTATACAGGAGAAGTATTCTGGTTTTAATCAGTGAATTAAGTGACTGTATTAAATAAAGGAGCAGCAGATTGTGATAATTCATAAACTTTGTCAATATTTCTTAATCAGTGCACCACACAACATTCTCAATTCAAATGTGTTTCTATGTGGACTCTAATATTATTAGCAGTTCACAAAGTTAGGCAAGAACAGACACTAAGTGGTTGATTCTTTTTTGTGTGTCATTAACATGAAATGCTGTTCATGTATTAAACTACTCATGCCTCAACACTGACACTTGTAACAGCAAATTTTGACATAGTTTTATTGTTAAGTATGCTTCTCATAGGCCACCCCCACACCCACCACACTGGGACCAGTGGCAGTTTCTTGTGAATATAATAATAAACCACTGGGTTTCATTAAAAGCAGGTAACTTCTTGACCAGCTATTATTTGTTGGCTTCTCATGAAAGGCTCTGCTCAATGGAGTTATGGGGTTGTCACAGTCTGTAACTGAAGTATTTGTGTATTTATTTATATATGCTACATATTGCATTCTTTCTGGAATGGTCATTCTTAACTGTAATAGATGTCTGTCACTGTTGTCATTCATTATTCATTCACAAAGTACAGGTTTTCATGCACTGTAATGCTTAGATGCCCAAATTTTTAAATTAATTTGTGTAACTCAAAGGCTTAACAAATATGAAGATGAAAGACTGCTTAGGCACGCATGCATCCACCCACCCATACATCCATCCATGCATGTACACATGCCCCCCATCGCACCACACATACATATCACACTTCAGTTTGTTACCATCTGGAAGAGAATGAGAAATGATTTCAATGTATGGCAGACTGGGAAATGATTTCAATGTATGGCATACATAGATAGATACAAATGTGGCACCTTTTCACAGCACAAGACGATGTATGTAAGAACTGTCTAATTCTAGCAGTATTTAATGTACAGATATTGCTCCCACAATGTGAAGTTCAGTTGTAGGATAAATATGGCGGACTACATAAATATGACTTTTCGAGTCAGGTATGCCAAAAAGAGCAAGAAATTTAGAATACACTGAAACCAACATTATTTGCTTCTCCCAAAATCATAACCCTGATTTACGAAACCTTAAAGTACCAACAAATGCACAGTTCTACTATTGTGTATTTCAGTCCTCATTAGTTCCTACATGTTTTGGCTTAACTGCCATCATCAGGGAGCTAAAATCTACGTGGGGGGACCCAAAAAAAACAAGACTAGTCTCAATGCCGCCGAATGCGGAGGAGTGGGAAAAGGACAACGTCAGTGCTTGTTCCCTAGACCCTCAACTGTCAGTAGCGAGATGGACGTCTTCCTGTAACAACTCAATCAGTCGCACGGTCAGTTTTCGTGAAGGTAGTTTTTGTGACCCTGTCGAAATCGTGATGTGTGATTTAAAGGAACAAGGAACTTGTTTGAAATTTTGCTTCCTCCTTGGGAAAACACCCACGGAATCATTAGAAATGCTTCAGGAGGCTTTCAAGGAACAAGCTCTGAGTTGTGCGTGAGTGTTTGAATGGTTTTCCCGCTTTAAAAAGGGGGATTTGAGCATTGAGGATCAACCCCATTCTGGACGCCCTTCAAGCAGCCGGAACGACGAAATCATCGCAAAAATCCGTGAAAAACTCAATGAAGACCGTTGTTACACCATTGACGAGTTATCGGAAGTTACAGGAGTGAGTTGGAGCTCAGTTCAGCACATTCTGACTCAAGACCTACGCATGAGACTTGTTGCAGCAAAATTCGTCCCCCGCCTGCTCACAGAGGACCAACGGCAACCCCGACTCGCTCTGTGCCAGGACTTGAAAAGGGAGCTTCAAAATGACCCAAACTTCTTGCCCAGGGTCATAACAGGTGACGAAGTTGGTGTTATGGTTATGACCCTGAAAGCAAGCAGGCATCAAGCCAGTGGAAGACTCCTAGTTCACACCGGCCCAAAAAAATCAGACAGGTGAGATCGAATGTTAAAACAATGCTGATCTGTTTCTTCGACATTCAAGGAATTGTGCACAGGGAATTCATTCCCAGGGGTCAGACGGTCAACCAGGAGTTTTACCTGGGGGTTTTGAAACGAGTGAGGGAGAGGGTGCGGAGGACAAGGCCGGAATTGTGGCAAACGGGCAAATGGCTCATTAACCATGACAACGCTCCCGCACACACGGCGTTGCGAATTCATCAATTTTTGACCTCCCAGGGCAAGACACTTGTGCCCCAACCCCCCTACTCACCTGACCTGGCCCCTGCCGACTTTTTTTTGTTTCCCCGAATGAAAAGGGACTTGAAAGGGCAGTGATTTGACACTTTAGAGGACGTTATCACAGCTTCGACAAGAGCACTGAACAGCATCCACCTTGCGGAGTTCCAGAGATGTTTCGAACAGTGGAAACAGAGATTGGATAAGTGCATATCATCCAATGGAGCGTACTTGAAGGCGACTAACGAATTTTTTGTACTTCTTTAAATAAATCAATTGCTCATGAAAAAATCTTGTTTTTTTTTGGGTCCCCCCACGTATATTACTAAAACTTACACTGCGAGACTGTAGTCTTGTAGTGTACTTCAAATAAACAAGACATAACATACAAGCTACAGGACAGGATTCAATTTGGATCATAACACAATACATATGAGTCTTGAAGCTTTTACAGCTACAGAATTCAATGAAATGTTTTTGGGCAGACAGCCACATCAAGATGTGAAGGTTTTCTGATGGTTCAGGGACTGACTCTGTCTCCATCTTTAAGGTGGTTGCTTGGTGGCTTGGTAGAACCAAAACTTCAGCAATTTACAGCCAGAACAGATACTGGGGTTATGAAATTTTAAGAAATATGGCGGTGTCAAAATAATAATTCCCCGTGATTTTAAAATTAATGTTCGTTAGCAAAAATGAGCAACACATAACAATGCAGTTTACAGAAATGAGCCACAAAATGTCAGAATTGATTGTTCAGTGCAAAAAAATATGGCCTTCAAACACAGTGCTGCAGAATACAGGCGATTATTTTAAGTTCCCCAGCACGTGATAAGAGTATTATTGGATTTACAGTTTCACTATTCACACATCCCTTACTCACCTACGAAGAAAGTGACCATTCAGAGAACTTAAAATATGCCTATAACATGACAATGAATTTTCTACATGCAGCACAAAAATTTCCAACATTTTGAAGCACATTTAGCTCTTAATCATATTTTTCACAAAGAGCTGACAAGTGATCAGGTCAAACAGAATTTTACAGAACATTATGTATATACCCTATGACTATTTTAGTCAAAAAACAACCATATCTTCCTAGCAGAAAAGCTGAGGGACACAAATAATTTCTTCTTTACATGTAATTCTTACACATTACTCTGTCGCAGAAACTAGGCTCATTATCTTCAGTCTTGCCACATGCCTAGTTTTAGGCCCACAAAGTTTTTAAGGTAGAAACTGGAGTACTGACTAACAGTATTCTTAGTCTTTCAACCAGTCATACATTAGATCCAGAAATACTGTATTTTCTCAGTACTATGCAATTATTAATCTTTTGGCATATCTGATAAACATTAATTTAAAATCTCTTTCTTTATTTTTACAGTGTAAATGTAACATTTTTATTAAACTGGATAATTACAGCTTTCTTTTGAAGCGAAGGCACTTTAAATTACAGTAAACTTGAAGGTTTCTGCAATTCAGTTCTGAAAACAGTATACTGATGTATGTCAATGCTAGTCTTGGTTTATTTAACAAGGTCTTAAATTGCTGTAAGATTACATAGGTTGATTAGTGAAGAACGAAATGGAAAGGGTGTGGAAGGAAGTGTTCATGACCTTATTCACATGGAGGGATCCAGGAACACCAGAGAGACCTGAAAGAGGATAGCTAGTCAGTGGTCTGAGATTCGTTTCTACAACTTCCTAAATACACAATACACAGCAAGACTGTTAACCACTAGACCATGATATTCAGTTGGTGTCAATAAATAAACTTCCAAACAGTGATGTTTGTTCTTGAACATTCTGCAATTTAGCATTTTCCAGTTTTTGGTAGATATGTCCATTAATATGTTTCATCTTTCAATGCAGATATGAATGGTGGTTGAAGGACTTTGCTAGACACATTTTGACTTGTGAGGAAAATAGCTGTGAAGTAGTCTGTTTCCAGATATCTAGTATAAAAGCAAGACTATTACCATTTATGGAATTAAAGATAAATTTCACCATGGTTCCCACCTCACAAGACACATTTTTGCCAGAAAAATTTTCTGAAAAAGCACACAGCTTCTTAGCACCAGAAGGTCAAGGCTACTAAATACGAAAAAATACGTTGCTGATTACAGGGTGTGTCTTATCACTTGCAGTATCATATGATGTGGGAAATGTGGTAATTGAACATAATGAATAACAGTAAATATTATGCAAAACTGTGGGATAGGGGAATCATAAGCCAGCATGTTAATACAAATAAAAACTAAAGGACAAGAGGATGCTACAGTGTCAATGCCACCAAACCTTCAATGTGCAAATAAACATTCACATACCCAGACCTCAGCAGCTGAGCACTCAGCTACTAAAAAGACTTTCTTCAGAAATTCCCATCAAACTAAACCAATAACAAGAGGTTATAAATCACTGCTATTCCTATCTGTACATACTGTTACATTTTTTGTCAGAAGCCATTAAAATGTCACCAAGAAAATTCAATACACAGTCATAAAGCAAAGAATAGAAATTCTTTATTGGAACATAAATAATGAACACTGTAAGTTGAATTAATGGGCAAAAACTAAGGCCAAACAGATGACTTACCAAACTATTTCAAACAATATAACATGAATGGACAGTGACTAAAGCTTCAATTGGTTATTACAAGGTCATGCACTATGCCATTTAAATCAGGACAAAATGTGTTAAAAGTGATAAACCTGCCACACTACTTTCACGCTGTTTATTGCTTTAATATTCAATGAACAGTCAACAAACAACATACAGACAAGCTGAACTATAACAGAATTATATGAAGTGAGGAAGCAAGGAGAAAAAATATAGCAGAAATGTATGAACAGTATCAATAACAAAAAACTGTTCCCTGTAAAACAATTCAATAAACAGCAGCTAGCATGGTCATGGTAAACTGTAACAAAATTCAACAGACAGTCAAAAACAGAACATGAATATGTATAACTGAAGAAAAAGTGACCCAACATCACATAAACATGCAAAACCAAAGGAACAGTGCACACATTTGTGGACTATAAAGAAACAAAATGAAGCAAGCTACGAAGACATGCTGGACTTCAGAGTTCAGTGAACAGTCATCAAAAGCAGAATATGTTGAGCAACCACCAAAAAACACACAAATATTCTGTATTACACCACAATTTAAGTCACAATGTAGTAAATATCCAACAAGCAACACATAAGAACAGTAAACTGTAACAGCCAGTAACACACACGTTTCCCAGCATCTCCAAGCAACACATAAGCACAGTAACCATTAACAGGCAAAAACACAAAGGTTCCTGATATCTCCATGTAACATACCACAGTAACTAAGGTGACTCTCTACCACCCTCCACCAGGTTATTCTCCCGTGTTCGTGACCGCTTTACTGCAGGGACAAACCAATGTATAAACATTAGGCCAAACTCCCTCAGCCCCTATTTCAAGGAACCAGGAGGTGGTGAGGGTGGGCAGGCAGGCGAGCCAACAGACATTTTCTGGAACCAATGAATGCTGTCGAGTTAGGGCTTCAAATCTTCGATAACCATATTTGGAACATTGGAAGGAATACAAAGTAGATGCAGAAGATGTTATTCAAAATTAATTCACTCCCCAGAAGATATACAATGTGTGGATGCGAAACCAAGAGCACTAGACAGCACTTCTCAGTTACCTACGGAAGATTTCACTTCCACCTATACAATACACAGTAGTATCCGTGTTCCTCAGTAAATAAATGCATAATAATGAAAAACATCAAATAAATACTTTCAACAGAACAATTACCTTTCACATTGACTATAATTTACAAAAGGACAGAAAAATCAATAATCCATGACCATGCATTAAGCTGATGTGATATTAAGATAAAACCAACAAATGCACATAAACATTGCAGAGTATCTTATAAACACAGTAAGCCTCCTACATGTACATGTAATGGCCACAATTGTGGCCATCCTCAGGGAGGAGTCATACAAAAGATATATTGCAAAACCTTTTAAGAACCAATGCACAAATGTAAAATAACTGAATATTTTACATTTGTGCATTGGTTCTTGAAGTTTTTTGGATAGAAAAATGTTGTTTAATAGAACGGAGAACGTTCACAATTTTGAAAGTTATGTTATAAACAGACATTGTTAGTCAAATGGGTATCACTTCAAATGAGATGTCATTTAGCCACTTCTTAGCCCTGAATTTACAAATCTGCTGGTGTGGCCACACTGAACAGTCAGTTTTTAACATTGGAGCATGGGTGTATCTTTTGAAAACCAGATGACTAAAAAAAAACTTCTGCTGGTAAAGGAGTTGTAAAATGGAATTTTATTACAATGTAAACATAATGAAAATCTGTGGATGATTCAATGCAATTTAATTTAATTTAATAATGCCAATTTGGACACCAAGTCACCATTTTTTAAAATACTGTCACAGCACAATATTGTAATAATATATTATGAATAAGTGTCATGAATGAAACAAAGGAGGGAACTAGATGATGATGAGAAGCTCATGCCAGAAAGATTATTGGAGGCATGTGGCTATAAGACACCACATACATCTAAGAGAAAAAAATGAGAGTAGCAACAACATTACAATCATATGCAAAAAAGGTGTTAACAGGAGGCAGACACACATAAAATACAGGTACATATTTATAAAACAACTGTAATTTCTTTTTATTTTTAAGTTTAATTTTAAATGATATTGAAGTGCCAAGGAATTCAACACTATTTAATTAAAATGCAGTTTTATAGCAGCAAACCAGAGCTCTGTCAGTTCTAAGCAGTGGTCGAGTTTATATGTTGGCTATATTATGCATCATTCATTTTACAGGTGTATCACTGTAACCCGACAGACATACGCATGGTGTCCATAGGACAAAGTTGGTGATGATGTGACCCTGACACACAAGCTTACCTCCAATTTAGTATAGAACAGCCATAAAATTTTAGCAGAAGTGTTAAATACATCATCCTCACTCACATTACATTTTTTGGAACTCATAAGATGTACCCGTAACACCAAGAAATAATTTACAGTCTTTGGGATTGAAATGATTATGAATACACTCAATTTCTGTTGTGTAACCACACTGGAGACAGATTTTTCTTGAATTAGGACAAATGGTATAAGTAAATCCTGGTTACACATCTTTGATTTGCATATATTCACACACACTTAATTTTCATTCTTAGAAACACCCCACATTTGCGTGCCGCATTGAGAACTCTGACATGGCAGAACATCAGGTCACAACCAACTTCATTAGATGACATACCCTGAAAGCGCACGCATCGACCACTGTGTACAAGTGCAGCATGTACTTCATGTGTACAAACACTGGCTGCTACTAAAAACATGAACTGAAATGCATAGCACTGGCCTTCTGCACCACAAATCTGTCACAGCCTAGCTCATTACACACCTTCTTCCTAGTAACAAAGTAATAAATTCCCTCAAAACATCTGACTGTACAAGAGTTACCCATTTTGTGCCATTGCAACAGAAGCTACACTAATAAAAAAAATCAGACACTTAGGACAGAATACTTTTCAGCACTTGTTCTTTACTGTAGTGTTTAAGTTACATATTCAATAACCAAACACCACATTACACATTCTGTTGTTACATATTTAAAACACACCCCTTGTACACTTGATGTTAATGTACATTAAATATTTAAATGAAGTACACGAGCAAATGAGGACACTATAAATGAGAAATATGGTGATTTAAACAGACCACCTAATCATGAAGAGCAAAGGCTATGCTAAAAGGTAAAGCAATCCCATCACAGGCCTGGACAGACTCTGAAGGTTCCGGGAGGTTGAGGCTCCCAGATTTCAAGGCAATCGGCACATGAAGGCGGTAAGTTTGTCAGCCCTTTACCCACCAGGATATATTCCTGGTACTCATTTCTGTTAGAGGATGAGTCAACCCCAGGGCCATAATGTGGCTGGAAGGATTATGTCAATGAAAAATTCCAATTACACCATCGGGAATCGAACCCGTGACCTACTGGCTTGTAGCACAGTGCCTCAACCAACTGTGGCACTTCATGCTCCGAAGGCTATAGTAGACTTGGGCATATTCCTAGGATGGAACAGAATCACGTGTATTAGTAGTCAATCTGATCCAGAAGAAAGGTAACACACCTGGGCGCAGTGTACTTTCTTTTACCCTTCCTTCCCCCTCTTTTGCCCAAAATAACTAAAAGCCAATTATCCAGCACTGTCCTGGGTAGCAACAGGAACATCATCACAACAATAATATGGTAGGGAATACTCTGCAGGCCTAACTGTTTTGCATAGGCACTACAGAAACTCTGTCAATCATGATGTAATGATTTACAGAAAGAAAGATTTACATTTTTTGTTAAATAGAGAAAGGAAGTACTCTATTCAATTTTAGTGGTACAGCTGCACAATATTAGCCATTCAAGAGAGATTGCACTTGGGTTTGGGACCTCACAGTCCCGATGCACCTAGGCCTTAATGACGGGCCCTTTGTGCCCCATGTCAGATCATGCGAGCCCCATAACTTTGCTGAAGTTCCAGATAGCCCCCAAGCTTATACTCTTAATATCCTCCGGCTCCTATAATAGCCATTACCAGAGTATTCACCACTGACCTACATATAATTTCTGAGAGAAAATTCTTGGAAACCTGCCACTTGAGCAAGCAAGAATGAGGTAAGATGGTGATTACAGACTTGGTCTATGGAAGAATGGACCTAAGACTACAAAGTGGGACATTTTTTTCTTCCTAAAAAATTTACTTGACAGTTCCTTCCAAAACTTTTTACCCTCTTCAATACAGGAAGTAGTCAAGGTACCATGGCAGTGAAGGTTAGTCTTATTTAACTAAGTTCTTGACTTAAAATAAACTCCCTTTCTCAGCATCAACTGACAAAATACAAGCGAGGAACAAATGAATACTTACAGGATTTTCGGTCAGCATGACGTGTACGTTTTCTCTCACGTGGGGTTGTACGGGTGGCTGGGGCTTTGGTTGCCGTCTTCACAAGACTCTCCAAAATCTCATCATCACCATCTGTAAGATTGCCATTCACCATCTCTTCACGTGCAAGTGGACTCAGTACTGTGCGTCCTGTAAGAAATATATAACACAGTCAATTTCCTTCATTGATATTAAAAATAAAAGCAATTAAAAGTATAACTGAACAGCATATTTAATAATACTTTAATTAACTTCCCAGAAACAGGCGGTGGTAAAATTGTACATCTTCTATGATAATGCTGACATTTGCAAACATTTAAAATGCCCAACTAATGAAAATTATGAATGTGTGTATATACTACTTTCAACCTACAACACATGTCACAAATAGTTTTGCAATAATCTTCCACATAGAAAACATTGCTAGCTACACAAAAAAAATACACCACATACAGTTCATGGATTGTGAAATGCAAATCCCTGCTTTAAAAAACAGACAAAAGATAGTAAAACAAATAATACATACAATGAAAAATGAAATAGTCATTTACCATGCTATTTCCTGTACCCAGATACTGTAAACCACATACACTTTGGAGACTATGTCTGATAATACAACACACAACAAAGAACATTTAATATTAGGCTACTATATTTTACTATTTTAGACATAAAAATTCTTTATTATACTGCTCCTCAAATATGATGTAGGGATTAACACAATGAGCAAATTATGTGAGTAAATAATTTCATATATGTGGCTTGCAGAAAATGAAGACCTTATATACAAGCAGAAAGATAGCACAGAGCACTGTATTAGCAATTTGGAGTAACCTAAACAGATGAATGCTTAACCAACCCAGGTCCTTACGCTGTCGGCGCCAGGGCAAAGTGCCATGGATGCTCTCTGCATCAGACAGGTCACTGCCTAACAACTGCCTCAGCTCTGCGTCAGCTCGGTCTTCTTTTGTGCGAAATTTTCCTACCTGCAATGTTAAACAGAGAAATAACCAACAATTATGTTGCCTGAGTACCCCAATCATAGTTGCATACCAATTAATGATGCCATCTTCTCTGCAGTAAACATCATTGCCACGGGTGCACCCAAGGGAGGAAAGGAGCGCTGACAGGTTGCAGTACTCCCCTCCCCCCCAAATTATGAAGATTGAGACCTTGTGTAAATTTGGTGAGTCATGGAACATGTAGTTATATTTATATACATGCAGTTACAATCATTGTAAATTTATAGTTATAACTATGGTACAATTTTTATAACCATTTTTAAAATCAACCATAAGTTATATATAGCCTCATGGTCGGCCCCTCTCTCCCACCCACAACCAATGAAAAATTCTGGGTGTGCATGTGAGTGCTACATTAATGCAGGACTGCGTGATTTAGAGCAGATGACATCATCTGCTGCACAGTGCGACCAATGACACTGTTCTGCAACACTCAGTTCCACATTCCACCTATGCAACTTTCCAACCTTTCTATTTGGACCTCTCAGACAATTAATGTATATTCTTTAAACTAACACAAAGTGCAACGTGTCTGGCAGATACCATTCAGAATATGAGTAACTGACTTGCAACATGTCTCACAGCGTCCTTCTGCAAGGTTAAAGTCCTGCCTTACCAGCTGCTATAATGTTCCTCAGAAAGGTAAATCAACTTTTACCTTTACACCTGTTTAATTCACTGAAGAAAGGTTTTGTTTGCCATAATTTATAACAAGTTAGCTTTCTACAGAATAACTAAGGATGCAATGTTATTGCAAAACAAATAAATTACAATATTCGAACATGACATGTTTAAGAATTAAATATCCTGTTTGTCCCACCATACATATGACAGAAACAAATGCTATGGCTTCCTGCTAACAGTGTGCTGGTATTATATTATAATTATACATTATAGATTTCCTTTTTCATCCTCAGATATTTCCTTCTATATTATCTCAAACCCAAGCCTCATCAATCAAGTGTATGGTCCTGCAGCTAGCTGCCCCTCCTCAGTTTTTGCACTCCCCCCCCTTCCCCATCTTTCTGGTTCTTTCCAATTAGTTATCTGTTTTTCTAAGAGGCATTTTCCTTTATGTTTTATATTAGGAACCTTCCAAGGGATAAAATCTTTTTCCAGTCCAAAAACATGTGTAATGATTTACTGGTCTGCACAAATCATCTTACAATCTTTTGGGCTTATATATTTGTGCAATTTTTTTTACAAACAAGCTTTAAACAAAAATATGTTTCAGGCAATTATTAAGTCTAGAAGGAAAAAAAAATGTACCTCAGTAATCATCTTCCCACGTGTCTTATTACGTTCACGGTGGTTTGCCTTCTTCTCCAACTGCTGTAGTACACGTTCTCGTGTTGTGCGGTACTCCAGTGAGAACTCTGACACAATGCGACAAAATTCATTTGGCTTCGTATCCGCCACACGATGCAGTGGGATTCCTAGCCATAGCAGGAACTTGTGAAACCTGCACACATCCACCAGATTCATCCAAACTGACATTTTCACATCACAGAATATGAACATACAGGCAGATCCCATTTTATGTCAGGGTTACATTCCTGTAAAATGTTGAACAATTCGAAGTCAAAATTCCCATTTAAAACAGGATATCTGCTGGGGGTTGGGGATTGACAACCTCATCCCATATAGTGTATGAACCTATGAAGTATATACACACGGCATATATACTTTCCCTACAGTATTCATACATGTATACTCAATACATTTACTTACGAGGGGGTGCTAATAAGTCCTTAGCCTGACCTACTTCCCAATGTTGTAGGACGAAATCGATAGTGTCGCTGGAAAGAGGGGTCTGTTCAAGCGCCGAATTGCAAGTCTTTTCTTGTTACAGAGGCTGCAAGGAAACATGTCAGGTGACGAAGGTGATTTCAACAACATGAAGATGTGAGCTGACATCAAGTTTCTTTCCCTCCTGCAAGGCAAGGTGCTGAAGGAAACTCACGTCATTCTGAAAGAAATATTAGGAGAATATGCACCATCGTATGCCACCGTCAAAACTGGGTGGCCCAGTTTAAACATGGTGATTTTTCCACCTGTGATATGCCTCGTCCTGGACGACCCAAAATAGTGACCACCCCGGAGATTATTGATCAAATTCATAAGCTAATCTTGAAAGACCGCCGGATTACAGCTAAATCAATAACTTAGCAACTGGGCATCTCACGTGAGCGGGTTGATTCCATCATTCATGAAGATTTGGATGTGCAGAAGTTCTCCGTGAAGTGGGTCCTGAAATGCCTGAACGTGGATCAAAAACATCAATGATGCCAGTCGTCTGAGCAAATTTTGGAATTTTTTCGGCACAATCCAAATATTTCCTGTCATGATTGGTGACCATGGACGAAACCTGGTTATACCACTATGACCCGGAGACAAAGCAAAAATCAATGGAGTGGTGGCATAGCGGCTCACCCCGCCCCAAAAAATTCCGAGTGCAAAAATCCACTGGAAAAGTTTTCGCCTCACTGATTATGTTCCAAAGGGCCAAACTATCAACGTGGAGTATTACTCATCTCTGCTGGTGCAAACGAAGGACATTTTGAAGGAAAAATGCTGCAGGAAGTGTCACCGAGGGGGTCTTGTTCTTGTACGACAATGCCATGGGTCACTGGGCACTTGCAACCCAGGAGAAACTGGCCTAACTGGGCTTCCAATGTCTTGATCACCCACCCTATTCTCTGGATCTGGCCCTGTCAGACTAACACCTGTTCCCTGGACTGAAAAAAACAATTGAAAGTTTGCCATTTTTCGTCCAACATGGAGGTCATTGCTGCTGCAGAGACCTGGTTAGACAGACAAACTTCTGAATTTTTTTTTTTTGAGTGGCTTGCAAAAGTGAGAGCAACAGGCTAAGAAGTGTACTGAGCTTCATGGGGGAGTATGTTGAATAAATCCCGTGTTTGGTCGCTGTAGCTTGTTTCCTTCCTGGTTGGGCTAAGGACTTATCAGCACCCCCTCGTACGTCTAATGCAGTTAAAATGCAAGTGACTCACATCCACATTTTGATATGGTTCATTATGATGGGACTGTGGCAGTCTTGTTTCACAAACCAAAACTCCCTCTTTCAGACTATTGACATTTAATGTTATCTAAACACTTAGCACTTTCTTTAACTCTATACATCTGCTATTATGAGCAAGTCTAA
>Ga0123354_10009023_pt1 | contig 15227 bp, 9 predicted proteins | sample TergutLab28metaG_2_FD_97872 | JGI IMG/M metagenome (GOLD analysis project Ga0123354, IMG submission 97872) | Labiotermes labralis P4 segment gut microbial communities from Petit-Saut dam, French Guiana - Lab288 P4 | ecosystem: Host-associated > Arthropoda: Insects > Digestive system > Gut ...
CTTATTGATATATGAGTGCACTTATTGATATATGAGTGCACTTATTGATATATGAGTGCACTTATTGATATATGAGTGCACTTATTGATATATGAGTGCACTTATTGATATATGAGTGCACTTCTCTGTGTTTATTTGATATAATTAACAAACTTACTAAATAACTGGCAGTTCTTTTGTAATCGCTCTGCTAATCAAGAAATTGGTCCCTTTAATTGAATCCTCCTGAATTTGATCATCTTTAATAATATTCGCTAAAGAATACAAATTTTTAAGCTCCTTACTGCGTATTTACAGCTATATTCTTCTTACTTCCTGTACTGCACGTCCAAGAATTCGTATTAAACTCTGTTCTAAAACACTCTAATTCTACCTTAGTAACTGATCAACTTAATGCACAAATCCTTGTTTTATAATAAGTTTATTAAATTCCTCTACATGTTTCGAGCGCTACTGCGCTCATCATCAGGAGGTCAACATTGTTTTATACAGCATCTGTTATCATCACACTCTGTAGGTGGCCGTCCGATGCCCAGGTTGAGAGAGGACTAGTTTGAATCCAGTCCTCTCTCAACATGTGCACCAGACGGCCACCTACAGAGTGTGATGATACCAGATGCTGTATAATACAATTTTGACCTCCTGGTGATGAGCACATAGTGCTCGAAACATGTAGAGGAATTTAATAAGCGTATTATAGAACAAGAATTGTGCATTAATTTGGTCAGTTACTAAGATTATACTGAGTTGCACGGCCAACAAAACATCAAAACCCTATTTATCTCAGTATTTAACCAACTTGATGCACAAAATTTGTAAACAATAAGTTTTATTTCATGCCTCTACGTGTTTCGAACACATGTGCTCGAAACATGTAGATGCATGAAATAAAACTTATTGTGAAACAAATTTTGTGAACCAATTTGGTTAAATACTGAGATAAATATACTGAGATGCACGGTCAGCAAAACATCAAAACCCTAATTCTTTGTTCGTTATTTAGTTCCAGTTAATAACAACAGTTATTCGTAAAACTAATTCCACTGACCTAAGTCCTTCTGAAAGCGTAACAGCCACTCACATTGGTACTTTTTAAATTTATCACCTTTCATGGAACAGGAGAATTCATTAGCACAAGAAATCGCTACCTGTCCTTATTATGAATTAATTACGATAATGATAAACTTAATAAACATGACTCTGGGTAAATGACCAACTTGATGGACAATTACGTTATATAATACGTTTATTATTATAATCCTCTACATGTTTCGAGCAACTCTGTGCTCATCATCAGCAGGTCAAATTTTGTTAATACAGCATCTGGTATAGAACTTCTCAACCTGCACACCGGACGGTCACTTACAGAGAATACTGTACCACATGCTGTATCAATACAATTTGACCTCCTGATGATGAACACAGAGTGGCTCGAAACACGTAGAGGATTATAATAATAAACGTATTATATAATGTATTTGTGCATCAAGTCTTGTCATTTACTCAGAGTCGTACCAGGATGCATGGTCGGCAAAACATAAAATTTAACAAATGATGAATAAAAAGTGTCATATTTTAGGTTCTCGTAGGGGTTTTGCTGAAGATAAGGTCTTCTGAGTAGTGAATCTTGGTCGTTGGTCGAGTAGTTCTAGGCATTTCGATGGTTGTAGTGTCTACTTCATTATCAAGCAGTCCTTTTTTTTTCTGAACTGCATGACCATGAAAATGACGTCACTGTGAATCTTCGAGACGTCGAAAGCTACTCGGCCAACGGCTCGGCGGGACTTTCAAGAAGTGATCCTTAACGAATGGCAAGGATTCAGTATAGATAACACTAGTGGCTGTTAGGCGCAGATGTAAGTGCTGCAGAATTACAGAAATCTAAGTTCATTACAGGAGGTCTACAACACTTACCGATGCTGTTTTGCCATTTTTGCTTGTTACTTTCAGTAAGGATCCCTCGTAACCCTGGAAAATAGAGCAAACAATAATTGTTATAAAGAATCAACGTGTCCGTTAGCATTCCTCGCATTTACGCTTTAAAACGCTCCAAAACAAATAACTTTCACTGCGCCACCACCCTTTTCGCAGTATACACTAACATCAACCCCTTCGGTGTCCGCCGACAAGTACAGTACACAATAGTCTGTGACCCTACTTAGACATGCTGTCAAATGCAAGTGATGCCGACGGTGTCTGACAATTAGTGGGTTGAGTTCAGATTGAAGACACCGTCCGGCTACTTCATTCAGACAACAAGCAAAATAATTTCGCGTGAAATTGCATTTTAGTAAAACATTTTCGTCCTCATGACAAAGTGGTGCGAAAGAGCGCATACAGTGTGTTAGTAGGTAAAGCCGGCTATATTCTGAGCCAACTGCCTATACCCCACATTCTCCCATGCAATTTTTAATTTTCATATTGTTATTATGCACTGATCTATGCCTGAGGGGAACCCAGATAACATAATAGGTAGTATGACTATGCTACGGGATGGACATTCGAGGAATTTTGCGTCGATTGTCGAAACGGACGAGAGACTTTAATCTTCTCCAGCGTATCCAGGCCGGCTTTGGTGCCCACGCAGCCAACATTTCTTTCAACAGGGGGTAAGTGGCTGGGCCATGAAGCTAACCACTCATCTCTATCTAGTTCGGAGGTCAAGAATGAATGGAGTGTACCTCCATTTCCCCATATGCCGTCGTGACGTGAACAGGAACAAATCTACCTTTAAAATCTACATCAAAATCGCTTAAGTATTTTCTTCCTGTCAGATTTTCGGTTTAAACTCTTGTAGACTACTCATTTTTGTCTCTCTTTGTGTGTTCCTTTACTTTTCCCTTTCCTTCTTTGATTTGACAACTAAGAAGAAGAAAAGGTACTATAATTATAATTATAAGGGCGAATAAGAGCCGCTAAATTATGCAGTTTTCTAGGTCTTCTTGTACTTCCTCTCTCCTCCGTCCAAATACACTCCTCAGCACTCTTAGAATATCCCCCCCCCCCCAGTAACGAAGTTAAGTTGGATACATGTTAGAACACCCTGAAGGAAAGGAGCATACGACTGCAAACTAACCGTCTCTGCATGGCATCACTCACTCTCCATACGGACGTACACCCTTAATCAAGGGTGTCTTGAGAAGGGAGACAATCTGGTAGCTTGGGCAGACTGATGTGTGTTGTGGGACCTTTGCTGCCTGGTACAGAAACAATAAACAGCGTAATACTGTGTGTCGTGAGGGACGTTGCCATGGCAACTGGTCAAGGCATTGCTACTAGGGAACATTCATAAGCAAAGTCATGTAGGTGTATTTTTGCTGCGCGTCTAGTTAATACGCTATGTGGGCACACTAAACGGATGTAATTAGAATTTACACTGACAGGGAACAGTGATTTTTTACAAACACGGAATAAGGGCTTTTTGGTCACGTTTTTTATTCGAAACTGTTTCGTAATAAACAAATAAATATGACATTTCTTTTCGAAGGAATCGATGTGGAAGAAACGTAGACTGACTATAGCAACTGCTGATCTTATGCACTGACCAATTTTATCTGTCCGATATGAATAATTATAATTTGGAAGAGTGGCCTCGGTGGGCTGTCAAACAACTACCCTAACATTACCCGAAGTTTAGGAAATGTGTTATTTAAAGATGTTGTCATTTGCTGAGTTTAAACAGCGTAGGTGATATGAAAGTTAATGAGTATGGAACAGCTGTGTCGTAATGACAGGGGAAACTTGCAGTGCTCGTTGAATAAACTGTCCCGTTGTCACTCTTTCCACCAAATACCCCACGATAATGGACCTGGGACTGAAGCCGTATCTCCCTGGTGAGAAGCCGATGACGAACAGCCGGAGCCATAGTATGGCCCACTAATGATGCAGTAAAGTATGCTGGGAAAGTATTATTGCAGAATTTAATTGACAAAACTGAATAAACCGTACTTTCTTAATCGAAAAAAATTTTCACCTTGCACTCTAATTTGACACAATCTACCCGAGTAACAGGAGTGCCCACCTTTACGCCATGATTTGCGGTGGATGAAATTACGTCATTCAGTATGTAGCCGTAAATGTTATCCTTAAACACAGTCCTAGTGGTGCTAAAGTGTTCATATTTAATGAAAACTCTGGAGAACAGCTGTATACTTCATCCAGGGTTCAATTTATATAAGAGCTGCAGAGGACGAAAGAGAAGCCAGGCACAGAGAGCGGACAGAGAGAAAGAGAGAGAGAGAAAGAAGGAAAGAAAGGATTGAAAGGCAAAGAAAACTTCACAACTTACCTGTCGTCTTACATTGCTTCGTTTTCAAGTATTTCTTTCATCACAAGGAAAGTGCACTGCTAAATCGCGCTTCACAGGATTCTTTAGCTTCATTCAGAGAAACATCGATATATCGAGATGGCTTTAGATCGAGCAAAAGCGACAGAGGAAAACTAACTTCGTTCAAAGACACGTTAACGTAGGGGAACTGTGTGAACTTTTCCTCTACTAAGGCTGTATGATCGAAACGTTTCTCCTTCTCTCGATTGCCAGTAATCCTATTGTACTTCCAGATCTAAGAGCAGAGACTGAGATGGGCATTTCTGTGGAATCCTTATCACATTATAATCTAATGTGTGAAAAAAAAGTTTTATACAATATTCTTGTAAATGAAATAATCTTTTATAGAAAACGGATTTTATTTTTAATATGAAACTAAGTAATAGGAAGAAGTGTGCTGTCGCATGCAAAGAATTAAAACTTAAAATTTTTTAAATGTGACCCGCCACAGTGTAACGGGTTTGATTCGTGGTCTCAACGGATACAAATCCCGAAACTTCTAAACAGGCTCCCTATTGTGTCTCATTCAGTGATGACTGTGTTTTTGTCTCTGGTTAATCAATAATACAAGAACATGACATAATTTTCTGGAGTACTGACGCAGCTAATGATGGCATTACGAGCACCTGACATGGTCCCCAAAGATTAGTAAACAGTTAGTCGCAATGGTCATCGTGTAATTTCCCGTGATACCTTAAAACATTTTGTTTACCGCGAGTCTAATTATGTACACGCAGACCGAAACTCAATAATGAGCGCAATTTAAGTACGAAATGTAAAAAGACGCATTGAAAAATTGATGGTTTTGTGACTTAGTTGGTATCAAATCTGGTTGAAATAGTGAACATTCACGACCTACTTTATTTTCGTGATGGTGAAAGGCAATCGTATACGACGCTACTGACATCTACAATATCCGACCCAAACTAAAGTTTGCTTTCGTTCAATTTTTAAGAAGAGAAAACGAGAAAACTAATTCTAAAATCAAAGAGCAAACATACCTGTCTCTAGTCTCTTCTCCCGTATTTAAATTTCACAGAACATTCTACTTTGTCCGGTAACGATCATATTCTCATATTTTCTAAGAAATGTTTTCACTTATCCAACTTTTACTCCGAAATTGATGGTCCTATCCATATCCATACGTTAACAATCATTATGCTTAAAATTTCAAGCTATTGCCATTTTTAAGGCAATATACCTCATCACTATGTGCTCCAAAACGAATTAATGAAGTCTGTTTAGGAATTTTACGCAATTATCTCCGTTTCATCATCGTTACTTGGATACAGGCCGTGTTTTCTCCCATTCCTAGGTGCATTGTTTGTTCTTAATCCTGGTACATACATGTAATGTACGCTGAGTGCAAAACACCTGTACTAAAATGTAACATGGCTTTTGAGTTTGCAAGTGGTGTTTGTGCGCAGGCAGTCGTAGGGAAATATGAATTTTAAAATAAACTGTTTAGCGTATTATTACGCAACGATGACCTTGATGGCCGGTCCCGGTGGCCGCACGGTATGAGGGGTAAGTCTGCAGCTGCATGCTTGCTGGGATTGTGGGTTCGCAACTATCTGTGGCATAGATGTCTGTACACGCCAGGGACAGAATTTTTGTATAACAGGTATTTATTTGCATTACTTGAATATGCAACACTTAGGTGTGTGCGGATTCTACCACATTACGTAGAATTTGCTGGCTGGCGCAATCATCACGAGGTAGGTGACGTCACAGGAGTGTTCCAGATTCCTTTAGATCACGGCTTGGTTATGCTTAGGTAGTATACGAACATGGCGTCACTATTCAATTCCATGGGGGAATCGAGGTCAGCAGCACGTGTCGTTAATCGTGGTGTTTACAATAAAGGACTCTAGTTGTGCTTTACCCAAAGGGGGTTGTATTGTTAGGTCATGAGGAACAGCTTCTCTTACAGACATGCATGCGTTGGTTCATACAAGTTTTCAACAGTTTTTAATTTAACTATAAACTCACTGTGTGGTTGGTGCTTTCAATAACACTACGGATTTATTTGCATAGGGTAAACGTAACAATTGTTTTAAAAAAAGGAACAATTAATTTTTAAAAAGAGTGTTATTATGAACAAAGGGTGTGATACATACTGAGAACATTAGAAGTGACGCCACAAATAGTGAGCATTGTATAACAAGACTTCAAATTCCACAAAGGGTGATATAAACTGATTGAATTCCAATTAATAGTGTATTTAGTGTTTTCATTGGTTAATTAGTTATTTACGAACAATAAACAGATCCTTGTTTTATCCTGCAATTTATACGAACATTCTTGTTCAACCCTCTATGTTCTCGGAACGGAGCGAGACATGTCTTTCTCCTATGAATGGCGTGCGTTGTCAGGCAAAGGTCCCTGCAACGGGCCGATTCCTCTCCTACTGAGTGTATATATTGATAGGATGGTGAAGAGTGACTTCCTATGATAGTTCGGAAACGTGGCTAGAATGGAGCATATTAAGAATGAGTATGGAATATTGATTGAAGTTCCTTCGAAATATCCAAGTGGGAAATTCTGGGCACAGAAGTTTGATATTAATTGGGAATTTAGGTAGACGGACTGTGAGAGTTACAGGTGAATTAATTTGCGGTTTGGTACTAGCAGTTCTGCTACGACAGTGCGTATGAAGGATGACGACAATGCCATACTGAGGGTACCTGCTACTACACTGTACAAGTAGAAATTCCTAATAGATTATGGCTCTTCAGCTTTAAAGTAAAGCCATTTTACAGACCCGGAATTTCAGCGCCTCTTAAAGTCATTAGGCTCTATTAGTGGCCACACTGCAGACCCTTCGTACTACTTCTAGTTACTAATTCTATGGGCCAAACTGCAGACCCTTCATACTACTCCTAGTTACTAATCCTATGGGCCAATCTGCGGACCCTTCATACTACTTCTAGTCACTAATTTCTATGGGCCCTTCATGCTAAGGCCACACTATGACCCGGTTCTAACCAGCGCTTTTTACTCACCTCATAAGCCCTGAAGAGGAGATAGAGTTCTCTAGGTTTCGCATCCATTGGCAGGCCACTGACAAACAGAGTTCGGACCTGAAACAAAACAGTTTGATTTACTGTTTCACCCAAACTGCAGTGACATTCACTTTTATGACAGAGGCACTACAGTTTTCAGTTTGTTGCTCTAAACGACAGGAAACAAAAGAAAGGGCATGCTTGACGCTAATTGGATCGACTGTGTATTGCGGACACACTTCATAGAAAACTGACTGCATGAACTAAACGGCAAATTACAGCGATAAGCTAAAGGGCTGAGTCAGTTCTTGAACAACGCAGACGCAATTTATAAATGGGAAAATTATATGAATTTTCCTACATTTCTTCCACAATTAATCCTACAGTGCTGATTTTGTCGAAGAAAAACTAATGCTTAATGTGTGCACGGTAGGGTAAACCAGTCAGGACCTTCTCGTGGTTAGGGTCGAGAGAATTAACAAAAAAGGCAAAAAATAGCTTTCTGCAAAACGTAATTAAGCACACTCTTACAATTCGTGCAAAAATCAAAGTTTAATGAATTCTGAAAATAACTGTTAACTGTTTATAGCCCCGTATGAACTGCGTGTACATTCGGCAGTAACAGTAAAAAACTGTACATTGTCTGCATTTTACTCAATTATTATATAAACTACTGCACATATATAAAATTTAAACATTAAAAACGCTCCGACATGTTTCGGTCCTAGGACCATCATCAGCGAGCCATATCGTTTTAATGTTTAAATTTTATAAATTTTATATATGTGCAGTAGTTGGTATAATAATTGAGTAACTCGACAACATGCACGGTGTAACAACGAAAATAGAAAAAATGTCTGCATTTTTTTCACCGAATATATTTATGTGCTTCATATGAATCCGTCCATTATTTCCTTAACAGAATTAACAGATTTGTCCTTCTAATAGTAAACGTCTTTTTTTCTTTGTGAGGTATTGGATGAATTTTTGTGTACATATTAGGTGAATGCCAGCCTTCAAGGAATGAAACTGACGGCGCCTACACAATAGGACTAAATCCACATTATGTATATAAAGTGACGTTCTTCGCAGAGTATTAACCAGCTGAGACCTACAGCTGGGTGAAGCAGACTCTTGGATGAGTGATGCAAGGTTCTGTGTTAATTTCTTGATGGTTTGACACTTGAAAATATTTCATTGCATAGGACAGTAGTATGCGCTCTTCTACCGCTATGAATTCCGTGGAATTGATTAACTTTTAGGAATATACGCCTTAGGTCTCTAAGCGTCTTTTACATGAGAGTCAGTATCGTTCGAGTCGGTGGGAATCCCAGCTTTGTATTGCAAATTAATGTGGGACCTTTCTCCACTAAGTGGTGTTGCTGAAGCATTGTCTTCAGGAGGAGGTCTTCTTCTAGAGCCGCATCGTGGGCATGCACATAAAAGAAAACCAACTAAGTAAGAGAAACAAAATTTTAAGTACATAAATATAAGATTTTGACCCAGTTTAATAAAAATAATTTATTTATTTTATTCAGAAAGAAGTTATTTTTGAAACAACATTTATGAACGTGAACACAGATGTGTTCACACTATTTCCAGTGTTAACATATTATTAAAATGGGCGTTCAATGTAACAATTACGAACTTTGGACTTAGTGAGCTGTCATTATATACCCACGATAAACTTTTATGTAGGTGTAATGGTTGGCACATCAAAGTAGACTACACAGACTTTGGATTGAAATTTATATTCTCCAAATGAACTTTAGACATTGCTTAAATTTGTCCACAATTGCTTCTACATCATATTTTCTGGAACAGTCTGTTATCATCTTAGAGAGCACACAAGGTTTTCCAGCATTGAGTGATTTGTTTTTCGATCTATGACTGTCCAACAGGTAGGTGGGTACCAACGTTTCTGAGAGGAGAAGTTGAGGGCAGTAGGTCTCTACGAAAGGTTATCCAATTACCGTGAACCAGTAGACAACAGCATGGCTTTCAATCATCATGAAAGTGAAATATTTTATTTAAGAGAGACAATATGGCATATAAAGAAGTACAAATCAGATAAAAAGCGGATAAGGGGGATATACAATGCAGAGAAGACAGGGCGTAAAAATAAATGTAAACAAGCCAAAGAAGAGGAAATCGTATAGGCCTGCAGATATTGTTTCGGAGTTGCAATAAGATGTATGGTAGCTTCATTGCACGATCGGCAACAAACCCCTACGTTCTGGGTTATTCCGCGGGTAGTACATTTGACTAAGTAATTCAGTTTCAACAGTACTGCTGTTGAAGGCGCTGTTATATATAACCTAACTTTCCCATTGGAATTTTGTCCGCTCCGGATATAATCAACTCTACAATCTTGTGGTATTTAATAATAATACCAGTACAGGAAAGACAGTGTTATCTTCAAGTACATGTCATGTATAGTAGGTTCAACACAAATTGTTTCCAAACCACATAAATGCCAGCGATTCCAATCTCAATCTGTTTGTAGTGATTCTGACTCAACACGAGCGTGACTTCCGTGGTAATATGGACCCAGATCGTAGACAACAGCCTCTCAACACAAAACTGAGCCAGCTCAGTCTAATCAAATCCAATTCGTCAGGATGAAAATCTCCGCATGTCTGCATTCCATATTTCCTCATTCTTTTATGTTTTCGCCTTTCACATGCTTACTTTCCACGGCTGAATGTAATCATCATCATCATCATCTAGCTAACATGAAGTTGGACCACTGGCTGACAAGTTGTGGTGTCGCACGTCTAGAAGTCTCTAGACATGCCTGTCCAGAGGCTAAAGGCAACAATCCTGCCACTGGACTTAATTGCTCTGGGCTCGCAACCCATTCAGAGGGAAATTCAAACTACTTGCAAATCTCACTAGAAGAAGATGAAAATGAGGTTATAAGAATAATGGGTATTCCAGTTAGTTGTTGAATATGAAACATGTTCTCTTACCGTCAGTGAATTACATGTAATGCAGTAATAGCATTTCTTGGGTTCAGTTCAATTCTAAACACGCCTTTCGTGAAAATGCACACGGATTAATTTACACCCGGTTGTTACGGTGTGGAGTCCCGTCGCTGGAATATACAATTACAAGAACACATTAATTTTGCTTTGCAATTTACACCTCGCTTCATCTGTAGCACGTAATTTCGTGTGTCTGAAAATGAAATGTACTTGGCCGTGGAGTAAGTGAGCAACGTCGGGAGATCTTAAAACGAGGAAGTTCGTGATTTACACAAGACCTTTGCTAAGGTCAAGGTAACGAAACCTACGGAGTTGCTGCAACGGTCTGGATATCAAATAGGGATTGCAGCGGAGGCACGGAATGGGTACAGGCATTTGAAAGGGCCACCCTCTTGGAAAGCCGATCCTGGCGGCCGCGCGGTCTAGGGCGTGGGGTTGCGGCACTTCTTTTCCAGGGATTGCGGGTTCGAATCTATCTTCTATGATTGTTGTGTGTTGTCAGGTACAGGTCTCTGTGTCGGGCTGATCACTCGTACAGAGGATTTCTACCGAGTGTCGTGTGTCTGAGTGTGATCGCGAAGCCTTGATAATGTGGAGACCCTGGCACAATAGGGGATATTGCGCCATGGAAAATAAAAACTTCTGGGAAAAATTTTCAATTGGAAAATCCAGAAAGAAATAAGAAGATAACATCAAGATTGTGTTTAGTTGGGTAAAATTCGTGCAATTCAAGTGGATGAATTACACTCAGTGCAGTATGAAATGTGTGAACTCGATAGTAGTAGTGGCGAAATTTGGTGTTTCTGCTACCTTAGTGTTAATTAGTCGTAAGAGCTGTAATTTATTGAAACGAAGAAGGTGCAATAGGATGGAGAACACACACAAGTACCTGTAAAGCAGGCCACTCGGGACACAGACGGGACGGTGCCATCGATTCAATGTACAGTATTACGTGAAGGTGGCGTCCAGCTGCAGCTTCAGTTTAGCTTCGTTCATATTCAAGTACCAGAGAATTAGTCACCCAACACAGTGAAAGTGGCGTTCTGCTATGAATGTGATCCGTCCCCCACTCAGTAGGTTCATTGCCGCATGTGGTAACAGTCACGAGGGGCAGGTGCTTTAATTCCTTGCCTGATCAATAGCCTGCTGGTTTTACAGGCGAGGCGTCAAGGAGGTTGAGAAATGGGGAGTCCCCTTTCTCTCATTCCTATAATTACTTCACCCATTCAGTAAATGAACCGGCACAAACATGAGGCCTCCCAGTTTCTAACTACAATCGATGTCTCTGTTCAACTGCTTGTAATTTACAGCGTTCCTGTTGGATGTCTTTCGCTTGGTTTTATATCATTACTATTGCTTGGCGTCGAATCGTACCTTCTCTTCCAGTTACCTGTATAACTCCATGCGATATAGCGTTTCTTGTGAAGCGGATAGTCACTGCCAGAGCAAAGATATTTCCGGTCATTTATGGAATGATAAATTCCTCAAAATTCCTTAAGAAGGTCCAGTGAACGCTATCATGAATAAACAATTTTGCATTAGTTATCCTTCTGTATTTACCTGAATAACGAGCTTAGTTTAATGCAGGTTCCATTCTAAATAGTATGTTCTGATTTCGTTCTGTGGTTGTTCTTCACTTGTAACAGGCGAAGCAGAATACCGTTTGGTTGTTACAATTCCAGGTGTTTAATAGCCTAGACACGTTCAACTCCAATTAGGGAATTAAGTGTGTTGATAACTACAATTAAAATTGCTACGATTATGTAGTGTCAATGTGGAATGACGTTGACAGGCAAAAATAGAAATACTAGGAGAAAAACCTGTTCCGGTGCCATTGGGTACTCTAAAAATTCCACATAAACTATTCTGGTATTGAACACGTGACCCCGCACTAAAAGTTCGATGATTGGTCTTCTTGGACTGCACGGCTATGAATATGAAGCTGAAGGCACGGCGATCCTTCAGAACCCCTGGGAACTACTCACCAGAACAACACAGCTTTACATGTTGCAAGGCTAGAATGTTCAGCAGGACCGCTGTGACCATTCGACATCTTACTCGTCAAGTAATTTCAAGTAAAGAATTCTGTTAGCGAGGTGATTCTTTTCGATATTTCATAAGTTAACTCAGTCACACAAAGAATATTTTAAGAAAAAGGATCTAGAAATTTTGCGTAATGTAATACTAATTTTGCTCGGCTCATTTCGATGTGGCAGTAGTTACAGTGTCTGTGTGCGAGCGGTGTGTCAAGCAAGGCCCACACAAGGTTATTCTTTTACTACGATTTGGTTTCCATGGACTTGAGGTTTCTGGGATGTGACACATTGTAGCCTTTCAGGTATATGCTATTGGGTCAGGTTAACCCTGAAAATTTGAATATTTATGTACTGTTCGCTCTACTTATGCAATAAAACTGCAATAGATCTCTTGCTCGTATAGAGGAGAGAGGAACATACTGCCAGAACAACAAAAAGGAAACTGCCCGAGGTTAATCCAATATATTATGAATGACCAACACACTAAATCTCTAACAACACCACTTGAAACACTACAGATTTTAAATTGTGCAACTACGAAGCACATGAAGCCCACGGATTCCTAACAAGGTACTTTGTATTGACATTCCTCCTCCTTACAGGAACTTGAGATTCCATTATTATAGCCATAACAATCCACCAGTGTTTCGTATAGCGGACTAACTGAAATGTGTTTCATTATTTACGAATATGTGTAACAATGTGTTACATCTAGAGCTGTATATGTTTACACGGTTGTGATTTTTTAATATCTTTATATTACAAATTCTTTTATTTAAAATTTTCCAGCTTCTCATATGGAAAAGTTTACAGAATGTAGAGGAAATTAGAATGATAATCTGCTTTATCAGATAGTGTATACACAATGGACAACCCCGAAGGTTGCAGTAATAAAGAGCAGGCTCCTATGTCACCTCTACAGCATCAGACTCATCGGCTTTATTAATGGAGATGGTGAACAGAAGGTACGTGTGGAGCATGACAAAGGAAGTGTTTGCTTGTGCTACGGCACATCTTCGCCCTTCTCTTATTTTCACAAATATCACAGTGTAATTCTTTATGACTCTTATATTTTAAGTCCTACCCAACTTTTCTTTTAATTCAGAAAAGAGCTTTCTCACAATCATCGTCCGTCAAGAGAGGATTACTTTCCATGAGAGCAGCAACGTGAAATTTCCACAAGTTGGAGAAATTCGCTGTATCAGTTCCAACAACGTCGTAACGCACGTATTTCTCATTTCACACACAATGAATTCCGCACAGTACATTCACTGAGAAGCTGATGTTTGTTGCACAGTGCAAGAATTCCCCCTCCTTGTGATATACCCGTGTTCACGTAAGAGGCCAATAGATTACATCTAGAACTAGTCAAATCGAGCCCACAATTTCACATCATATTGCTTTACGATGCAGTTTAATAAGAGTATCCCATCTACATGGCAGTCTTACACGTTTCTGCACCATTACAATTTTTAAAACTAAAATATTATATCCATTTTTTATATATGATATTGCCATTTCATTTCCATTTGCTCTCTTATTTATATTAGGAGAAACAGATGGAAAAAATGAGGATGCACATTGTCACAGAAAAAAATCAGCTTTTAAATGAATTAGTCAGGTTAGAAACTATAAGAAAATTGGACACTCCGGAAACATTAAAGTGGGGATATATACAATTACTGTCTGTTGCAAAATTGTATTACAAATGGAATGCGTAAAACACGTACATAAAAGTCAATAAAATTGGAAAATACGACAGTAAAGCAATTGGCTACAACATATAAAAAAAGAAGACAAGAAAATGCTGTAAATTACACTAATAGGATGAAGAGTTCAAAGAGACCTAAAAAAAGGGACCAACATCAGCTCCAGAATTTAAGATTGACCATTGTTGTTGTTTTTATGAAGAAGATGAAACTATGTCGCAGTGAACATTTCGGATGTGGTCGCAGACCAACACCAACATCACCTCCGCTGATATTGTAGGCTACTGCTGCAGAATCCTCATCGACTGACTGACAGTTTTTTGCATTGTTAAGAAGTAGTACAATGGGCCTACATATGGAAAACAGCCTTCCTGTAGTCGTGCCAGAGGGGATCGTAGAATGTTATCAAATATTAATTCCCTCCACAAACACATCAACTTTCAAACTGGGACGAACGAGAGGAGAGACGGTCCGTGTGAATTAAATATGGATGACCATCAGTAGCTGCAGTAGCTAGCAGCAGCTGCAAAAGGTGGAGTTGGGACGTAGGATGGCGTTGTGGCGCCGATAAAACTCCTCCATGTCTGACTGTGGAAGGATTCCGTGTCACACGCCAGGCAGACGACAAACTTTTCGACATTCAAGTCAATGCATGACTGACGTTTGTAGCTAATGTGAAAAGGCTAATTTAAAACGAAGGTAAGAAATCCTAGTTTCGTCGCTGACAATCTAAAATTAAAAAATCACTTGCAACAAAACAAAAACAAGACGTGAGGCAACTGCTTAACTAATAAAAACACAGCGTAAAATTATTTTTCAGACGATATTCTATCAGTTTTGCAAGATATTCTTCGCTTTTTATACATTCTGGAAATTTACCAGCCCATTAAAAAACAAGCCAGTGGTCCATAGGTTAAAATGATTCCAGTCCACTTTAAAATTGAGATCCATTTCGGTATTATCTTATCATATGCGCTTAGATCTCTCAAATGGCCCCTTTCCCTACAGGTTTCCCACATAAAATTTCATACGTGTTTCTCATTTTTTTCTCTTTCTCCCTCTCTCCCTCACACACACACACACACACACACACACACACACACATACACATAAGCAAGTTGTATATACACATACAACCCACCCACGTTAATTAATCACCCCAA
>Ga0123354_10009026_pt1 | contig 15223 bp, 6 predicted proteins | sample TergutLab28metaG_2_FD_97872 | JGI IMG/M metagenome (GOLD analysis project Ga0123354, IMG submission 97872) | Labiotermes labralis P4 segment gut microbial communities from Petit-Saut dam, French Guiana - Lab288 P4 | ecosystem: Host-associated > Arthropoda: Insects > Digestive system > Gut ...
GCGGACGCTTGTGAGTGCAGTAATGAACCTTCGGGTTCCGTGAAATGCGGGGAATTTCTTGACTAGCTGCAAACCAGTTAGCTGCTCAAGAAGGACTCTGCACCATGGAGTAAGTAAGTAAGTTGTCTGGCATTACTCTAGTACTTACTTACTTACTTCCTTCCTTACTTACTTACTCCATGGAGCAGTATCCTTCTTGCGAAGCTAACCGGATTTTAGCTAGTCTAGAAACGCCCCGCATTTTACGGAACCTGAATGTTCATTACCGCACTCACAAGTGCCCTCCACCTGTACCTATTCTGAACCAGCTCGATCCCGTCCATACTCCCACATCCCACTTCCTGAAGATACATGTTAATATTATCCTTCCATTTACGCCTGGGTCTCCCAAGTGGTCTCTTTCCACCAACTTTTCCTACCAAAACCCTGACTTCGCCTCTCCTCTCCCGCATACGCGCTACATGCACCACCCATCTCATACTTCTCGATTTTATCACCCGAAAAATATTGGGTGAAGAGCACAGATCATTAAGCTACTCATTGTGTAGTTTTCTCTACTCCCTTGTTACCTCGTCTCTCTTAGGCCCATATATTCTCCTCAACGCCTTATTCTCAAACACCCTCAGCCTGCGTTCCTTTCTCAATATAAGGGACCAAGTTTTACACTAGTATTGTTGCTAAATATGGGTTCCGATCACAATTTCATTAATTTTTGCTGCCATCTACGTGTTTCAGTTAGAAGCTCTTCAGAAAGGAGTTTCCAGTTACTTCATCATTTAGACAGGTGCTGGATGTCAAAGTTGAGCAAATAAAATGGGCCCGCCTAACCTAACAGATATGTGACAGCGGATTTACAAAGAAATATTCCATTAGCGTTCCGTTTGAAACATCTTTGTTTTAATCACGATAAAGAATTCTAACAAGCACCGAACTCCGACCTGTAATTGGAAAGCATAGCATGACTCAATGGAGTACAATTAACCTAGTAGAACGTCTGTCATTGGTCGACAAATACAATGCATGTCTGAACAGTGAGCCTGGTGGGAAGGAATAGCAAGTTTTGCTGCACTAACTCCATAAAGAAGGCGTGCACATCACAAAAGTGGGAGGAAATGACGTTGTTAAACATGCAAGATTCTAACCATTAAGTTCCGGTTCGAGACGATTCTGGTTGGTCGGTTGGTAGGAACAAAAGCGAAGGCGTGTGTGTAATCTCCAAGTTTCCATCTCTTCATGTCAAACGCAGCCTAAATACAATAGATTGTCTGACTGCTTTGCCTGTATCGTCTGCGTGCAGGTTTTTACTTGAATTAATTCTTTTCCTGAAAAAATGGCGGATATCCTGAAAGAAGGGACTCTTAAATTTTAAAACGACCGATACCAAGACTTCTACTCTTTACGTTACATCGTCCCGAGAGTTTATCTTGTATTGAATGCTATGAGATGATATCGAAAAGTGAATACATGTACCGGCATTTAGGATATGGCCAAGTTGTGATACAGTGAAAGAAAGAGTGTTTTCCAAATTTATTAAAGATATCTTATGCGTCGTAAATCAGATACTTACACCTCATACATCATTCCTAACTTTTCTGTTGTTTTCGTTTTCTCTCACTGTGATATGTCAGGCTGATATTCTTATATGGAGGCCACGGAAGGGAGTTTCGCAAACGGTGGGGACTGCGGTCCTGGATGCTTTCCCCTCTCTGCTTAACGCTGTATTCCCCTACAGCCTCCTCTGGCCTATACCATTCTTTCCCAAGTGAAATTTATCGTGTGACTCTTACTATTAACATTCGTGTAGAAAGAATTGACAAGTGACTAAAAGGAAACAGGGCTGGTAACAAGCTAGATGGTAAAGCATAGCTTGAAGAATGTGTGGTAGGGACCAGTCTGCGGAAATTCTTATCGTGGGTTCTGCATACTGCGCAGGATATTTCACTGAAAATACTGATGTTGGAAACGTAATTCGAAGACAGATTACGCGATGAGGAGGTAATCGTACTGGTGTGTCTATAACGAGACTGGAAAAGTGTACTAAAAAATTGCAATACACATGCTTTCCACATGCCCTGTGATTTTATACTTCTGTCTGGTGTTTTGTTTGTCAATGACACAAATAAATGCACTGTGGTAACTGACGCGTGCGTAGTCACTCTAGTGGTAAGTCCCTCTACAGTGAACATTATGGTTATTTGTATTCCATTAAATCCTCGCCAAACCCACCCACACATGCAAACACTCTTCACATGAAAGTTGCATATCTACAACAGATCTGTGAACTCTTATGAGGTACCAACGTTTTAGTGCGAAGAGTCATTTGAACTCCACACGTAAGAAGACATACGAAATTCGATTAAGCTACTTTATATTTTGAATTTAATTAAATACTGACCTCATGCGTATAGGAAAATGCTACACAAAGTAATTCTAGACCGCCAAGAGATGTGTCTCTATCACTCATTACGTGGTCTGTCTGTTTTCTTAGGGTTATCCAGTAGCTGCTTCCGTCTTCTTCCTCATTTTAACGTCACTACTATCCTTCCTTCAATAAGATATTTTGGAAGGCAATTTCTACGAAAGATGTGACCAGTCCAGTTACTCTCCCTTTCTTTTATTGCATGTACGATGTTTCTTTCCTCTTTGCCTCTTAGTAACAATTCATTTCTCACGCGATCATTCCAGCTCATCTTCTCTATCCTTCTCCAACACCACATTTCAAAACTTTCTAGGTACTTCTGTTCTGTTTTTCGAAGTGTCAAAATTTCAGAGCCATTAAACCTGCGCTCATAACAAATCGTTTTGTTTCTGTATAATGTAACTATCAATATTTTGGTATAATGAGACTTTTTGACTCGACCAGTGAAGACGGATTGTAAAGTTAATACACAGTACAGAGTGATACGAGCCAAAATTATGTTACATGGATTTATGTTTCTTGTAAACTTCCAGTCAGAGATTTAACCAAGCTGAATCAGATAGGTTCAGAGACAGAGCTAACGAAACGATTGACAAATAAAGTGATACGATCCTTGAATTAGGAGTTTATTTTTACCGATGCTAAGAACTTGTAAAATTCAATATTTCTAATAACAAAGCTGTGACAGTAGGTACAGCCTCTCTTAAAGGAAAAGTTCACCCTAGAAGAGGCCATGAAGACCCAGAAGATCTGGACAATTAGGGAAAATCTCTCTCCCACCGGGATTTGTTCCCCGTACCGTTCAGCAAGCAACGATTCGCAATACCGACTACGCTACCCCGGCCCACGCAGCCTCTCTAAGCAGCTTTACATTTCTTGTACCACACATTACCTACAGCACACATTTCCTGCCCTTTTCCCACACGTCTCGGCACTATGTACGTAGGATACTGGTTCCTGAGATGTGGCACAGAACTCTTCCTCCGGACTATGTCTACGTCTCCTAATGATTTGTTCTTTTCAATTCATAACACTAAAACTGTTCATATCCCCTATACCTGCAGCATTTCCGCTCATCTCTTACTAAGTGTCCGTCTTATCCTGTCCCGGAATACCTTACATGTCACTGGATGTGTCAGCATATGCAGGCGTATTCTGCGATCAAGCTATCATGCTCAGACATTTGATAAAGAAATACTTTGTATTGTGCCTTAAGGGTGAGAGAGCGAATTTAAAAGAATGTCTGTCCCAGAATTTTTATGATGATACTTGAATACAAATGTATAGGCCAGCAGTGGAAGATTTGCACGCTTGTAAATACAGAACGCCAAGAAAATACGCTGAAACATGCACGTGCAGACGTCAAACTGACAGATGGACAGCATGTCACAAACTGTGTTCTGGGCTTCAAGATACTGTTCTGATTTTAAAACGAGGAACAGTTGATCCCATGGCAAGAGATCTTTTAACAGTACAAATCATTCAAGGTTTCTGGACCTTGTCATGCAGGTAATTGCGTATCAGATGTTTCTTGCATTTGTCCGTTCAGTCAGTTCTATTAAAAAAAATACATACGCACAATAAAACGAAGAGTTTCAAACATTTACAGCAGTTTGTTGAAGTAAACACTTTAACATTTTTGACGCCACTAAATACGAATGTCAAAACACACAAGTAGTAAAGAAACAAAATTCTAGAATATTTAGTATCATACTGTTGATCATGTGTACCATGTTGTTCATTGTGTATAAGAACACAATATGCTTACCAATTTTAACTTATTCGTGGGAACGCTAATGACAGAAATTGACCAAAAATTTGATTAGCCAATTTATTTATTTCGTCGTTTTTTGTTCACACTATATTGTTTGATCTTACATATGTGAAGTGAGCATTGTACATGCCTGATGTTAAAAACTGTCCTTATTCAAACTACACAGAGTCTTGTTTTACAAGATCTAAGGCCGTATACTCTACACCCGGGGACAGAGATCTTCATAGTGGTGACCACAGAAACCTTAAATTTCACTCTGCCCAACGTAGCTCACAAAACGGTACAGAATCGTAAAAATAAAACAGCCACTTTTTGGCCAGGTTTGTTGAGGCGTAGCACATGCCGCTTATTGGAATAAAACAAATTTAAACACAACCGTGTAGAAGCAAGTGCAGGGAAAGATACTTAAATCTAAGGTGGATGCAGTAAGTAAGCAACTGGGGGTATTAAAGTCAGTGAAAGGAGCAACTTTGTGATATTACTGCGACGGTGAAATAAAGGAACTTCGAAAGAAATGGATAAGGGATGGCGGAGAAGAATCCGTGCAGAAATTTAAAGTGCGGTTCTCTTGAAAAGTCCCTTGAAAGATCGAGGAGGAAACATTAGGATGACATTAAGGTAGATCTAAAAAATGAGTGGTTATAAATGGAAAATGGATTAAAATGGCTTTGGATAAATTGCAGTGGTAGGCATTGTGTCTCCGGCATTCATTACCAAATAGTAGGTCTGTGGTGAGTTTGCAAAGAAATGTTTTAGAAATGTGTAATTTCATCACGTCTGTTTATCTGTCTGCCTGTCCGCATTATCTCAAGAAAGGCTGAACAAGTTTTTATAAAATTTCTTCCTGCGAATTTATATTGAAGTTTTCGATACTAAAATTGTCTTTAATATCCGTACAACAGTAAAGCTGACATTTACATGATGACGGCTTGTATAGTCTTATGCGTCCGCTACCTCGAAGACAAGTTGCTGTTAATTAACGTTGCGAACAGAAGCTGCAGCGCAAAGTGAAACGGAAATTTCATATCACTGATCGTTTAGGTAATTAATACGAATAGCGATAATGAAAGAGAAACGAGAGAACGCAGCTGGATTGATACGGTACCTCACCCGTCAATTTCGTCCACTTTGACAGAGACAAGGGAAATGTCATCCTAGACTACAGAAACACAAGCTGCTGACCACGATGGTAAACTCGTGGATGTAATTACCTTGAAACTGGAAATGCTTCGTTCTTGGTTACTGAAGGTACATTGAAAACATCCCTCGGACAAACGTCCATAAATATTTAACTGAATGCAAGTCTGAACCACTAGAATTGCTTTCAGGAAAGCGGACTGGTGATGAGTGGTTGTGATGATCGAAGCCGATAAAAAAAAACATGTAGATGCTAGTAATCAGGAGATCATAAAGGGTCTTGTCAAATAAGTAGAAAAAGAATTAGAAACTCTCCCAAATATGATTGTATAGCATTTGTGAAAGAACTGCAGTACAAAGTACATTTACACTAAGGCACCCACTTCTTAAAGAACACACAGATAAGTAACATGTATCTGTTACACATCTCAGCAACAGAAAATCGTCATGTTATTAGTGTAAGAACTGAATTCGTATCGTGCATATCATGTTTGTCCGTACGTTTGTCCACACATTTCGCACCTTAGGGTACTTCAAGTTGGATGGAAAGGCCTAGAATTATTCTTGTTCTTTACCTCCCCACTGTATCAGTACCCAATAAAATCCGTAATACTGGCCCTGAACAGAGAAATTTAGGAACGCTCTCATAGAAGATGAAATGTAAATAGAAAACCAGGCCAATAAATCATAACTGAAGTCGGGGGAAAACCAAGAATGGAACTGTATCTAGGATCGAAAGGCTATAAACAACATGCATAAAAGTCAAGGATCTTTCAAACAATAATAAATAGCAAAGATAAACTGTAGCCATTAGCAACATGGTGGATGTGCAGTGGCAAATCTCGATTTTACCCGGCACATCCAAATAAATTTATTTGAAACTCAACTAGTAATAGAGGCCGATTCTGCTGGATGTGCCACATGCTACATGGGGACAGTACGCCTATTGCCTAATATGAGTATACCCGTTCATTCAGAGTATAGAGATAGCAGCGCTAGCTGACATGCACCTGACGTACAGAGAGAGATGCAATGGAGGGTGTGAGAAGTGACACAGCAACAAGCAGAAGAAGTATAGAAGTCCAGAAATAAACAAAACGGAGAGAAAGAAAGGAAGAGAAACAAAGAAACAAAGCGAAAGGAAGGAAAGTAAAAAAGACGAAAATAGAGAGACAAAAGAGACACACATTACACACACATAAACACATATAAAAATCAAAGGAGCAAAGAAAGTAGAGGGAAAATAAATAAAAAGAAACGAGGAAAGAAACGCCGAAAGCCAGAAAAGAAAATGAGAAATTACAGAGACAGAGAAAAATAAAGAATGAAATGAAGGCGTGAAGAAAAAGTGAACTGGTCCGATGAAAATAACACAACGATATTAAAAAGTGCACATACAGAAAAAATGTAGATTTTTACGTCATAATTAACTTCGTGTTTTTGAACACGTGCGGAAAACAGGTTTATCTTTAGTTGGTTTCAGTAGATCAATTCATCATGGAAATAACCACTTTGTATGCACATTGCACATGACGACTGGGTTCGAGTCTGTTCCTTACTAATGCACTCAACCACCAGTTAGGCGTAAAACAGCTCATACTTTTAGCTTAGAAAAAAATTTTATATTTCTTTTATCCGGCAGTAAGTAGTTTGTTGAACCCGCAGGTAACAACCCTGTGCAGTCGGAGTGAATATAATTTTATCACAGCATTCGAAGCGCGAAATAATTGTAAACGGGACAAAAACCTTCAGCTCCTACTTCGTAATAAACACATTGCCTTCCCGAAACCAAGTTCAATAGGTTAATGATGTTTCGGTAAATATTTGCTGCATGTTCCGAGAATTGTATGAGACGTATAGGCCTAAATATATTATTTGAACAAAATGTCGAATTTATTCATTTTAAAGTATGTGGTACATTGAGTAACCACTGTGTTGTAATGGGGGAAAGATGTATGATCCCTTGATGGATGTCACAGAGCTTTATATGCAGTCATTTTGTTGTCTGTCTTTCTACACGCCCACCGCCTCTTCCAAAGCCACTTCTCCGCAAGGCGAAATCTAGTGCTTCCTCTTTCAATTTCCAGCATCCTCTCCTTTCAGGATCTTCTTACGTCTTCTTCCTCGTCTTCCCGTCATTTTTATTCTTCCTTCTATCTCTCCTCCAATAGTAATTAGAAGGCAGTTTCTACACAAGACGTGATCAATCCAGCTAGCTTAACTTTTTTCGTATTTTATACAGGATATTCCCTTCCTTTTTGACCGGCATCACTCAAATGCTTCACCCGATCTTCTCCATCCCTCTCCAACACCACATTTCAAAACTTTCCAGGTACTTCTGACCTACTTTCCGAAGTGTGCAAGTTTTAGCACCATACAAATCTAAGTTCCACATATAGCACTTTTCTATTTTCTGCCTTAAATTTAAGTCTATTTTTGCTCGTAAAAAGAGTCTTATTCTTGTTGAATGCCATGGCAATCCTCGATTTAATTCCACGCCTGCATCTTGCACTTTATGTTATCATGTTACACAAATAATTGAAATATTCCACATTCTTCAGTTGTTTATAGTCTATCATTATTTGTATTGAGGATGGTTACCTTGAGACTCTCGTTGCCTTACTTTCTTCCACATTCATTTCCATCCCATAACATCCTCCAATTTCAATTACTCTATCAGTCATGCCCTGTAACACCGTTTCTTCCTTAACCAGTAGCACATGGTTATCTACATATTTCACATTGCGTTTTACATGTCCTATTTTGAAGCCTCCAGTCCCTTCAACAGCTTCCTTTGTAAGTTGTTCACTGTAAAAGTTTCACATCGGGGACAAGCAGCATCCTTGTCTAACTCCTCTTCAAATATTCAGACTTCTACTGTCCTTTTGGTCCAGTGTTAGTTTACTTTAGTTCATATTCCACTAATTAACTACAAAGAGCTGAATACTGTATTTGAATTCTAAGTACATGTGTTTTCCAAGCGTGGGTTTTGTTTGTTTTGCATATTTCCTTGTTGTTAATATTCATTCATTTCGAATACAGATTTACTGTTGCATTTTTTCTGCAGTACAAATAAAACATTGCATAATATGATGGTGTATTTTTCCTTGTATTTCGTTTAATATTTACATCATTGAAAATTTTGGAATATAAAATTTACACGCATTGGTTACGTAACGTATTTTGTGTAAGGCACTAATAATTTTACCGTAATAGTAACCAATTTTTTAGGAAAGCGTTAAAGTCATATACGAGACATACTTAAAATAGTGCAAGATACTGAGCAGATAAGGACCAAAATTAAATTTGCCAGACAGCGTTTAGAGTTACAAAACACTCAACCCCCGATTTACGCACTTGAAAGTTACACAATTTAACAATGTAAAAAATGTAATAATAACATATTTAAACGAGCTCCAAAATTTTCCTGACGAGAAAGACAGGGCAATGAGACGAAGGTGGCGTAAGAATACTGCTGGGCGACAACACAGACCGCGGGCGCGTTAGTGCTGCGGTTGACAAGGATCTGGTGTGTTGTGGAGTTTGGATTGCCATTGGTCTCCCGTGTACACGTGTACGTACATATATATTTGTCCACACGCAAACTCAGTTCCGAATTGCACAAATTCGACTAGAGCCGTATCATCTGGAATTTAGTCGACGAGTGTCTGTGGCAGATGTATCTCAAATGAGAACTTCTAATGAAATAGAACAAGTACTCTTATTATGAGTGTTTTTGTTATCGCGAATTGGCTGCAACGCGTTTGATGAAGAGGCGACCGCTACTTGCGTAACGCGAACGTTCGCCTATTAATTATTACACCATTTCTGCAAACAGTGTGACGACACAATGCTGGACGACGGGACAAATGATCTGATTCTATTTCATTACGCAAATTCCCATAACCCGAGGTCTCATATGAACGCAAATATCACATAGTAGCAGAACTGACTCTATTCCAAACAGGCATGTCCGATACGGCACACAGAAAGATAAATCGCCGTATCAGAAAATAAATGTGCACATAGAAGAAGCATACTTAGACCTATACAAAACTTTGAAGACTGCCAATCATCTAAGTTACTGATACAAACTTGGTGCGCACCTCACAGAGAACACAGTTCGTATCAACTGTAAAGACCAGTCGGTTAATGATGATGAAGGAAATAACCGGTATTTATTGTGATAATCATATGGGTCTCTGTGTGGTAAAATGCAAGATTTCTTAACGCTGCGACAGCTGGCATGCATGGTTGGTATGAAAGGTGTAATTGTTGATTACAGGGTTAAAAAGCACAGAACTCTAGCACACAACAAATTGTCTGGAACTTGTATGTATTTATGTTATTCATTTCTTCGTGATGTGTTTGACAACGCTTTTAGTAACCCAGACTAATACACCGTCCAACGGTAGGAAGACTGAGAGTAATAATTTTTAAAGATGTGGAAGGAAGTGGTTGCGGCCTGATTTGAGATACCATCCTTCCAATTTTCTGGAGGGATTCAGGAAAACCACGAAAAAGCAGTCAGTACAATATTTGTCCCAACCGAGTTTCGAACCGTTTACTTTCAGAATACAAGTCAGCCAATTTACCACTTGAAACAACTGACTCTATAAAAACTGTGTGAAATAGAGTGTCAACAGGCTGGTGAAAGAAGTTTGACGACCAAAATGTGATGCAACGATGAACTAAATGATTGGGTCGCTTCTGTAGGAACGTCTCTGAGTCTCATTCTGAAAGTCATCGGTTTCCGTCCTAGCAAGACGGAGCTTGCTATTTTCGTTGCTCTCCCGAGTATCTTCATTCAAATTAGGGGCTAGTATGGTAAGGTGGCACAATTTCGATCATTTTGGACGAAGCATGCTTTAATGTGTAAAATACATTAACAAGCTTCAGTATCAGTGCTGGAACATGTTCTGTGTAGCTTGGTGAATGTCAGATTTTTGCCATGTGATATTGTTTAATGTTGTAATTATAAAGTTAGAAAACATTTTTCAGTTGATCAAAAATGTACCTCCGCAGGTACAATTCTGACCACTGGGTGATACAGTAGCACTCCACTTATCCGGATCGCTAATTATCCGGATCGGCTCGGCCCTTCGTTTAAATTTGTCGAGAATTCTATGAAACTAACTTCCCTTGAAATTACCGGTTATCAGATCAAGTACAGTACAGTGTTAATGGCTCTTAGAACTTCAAATCTGGCGTGGTAAGAAGATTTAGACAGGGGTACAGAATAGAAATAGTAGCAGCCGAACTTCAAACTACCAATTTAGCCTATTTTCAAATAAAAATTAAATTATCCGGATTTTCTGCATATCCGGATGCCTCGCCGTCCCAATTAATCTGGATAAGTGGAATACTACTGTAAAGTTCTGATCAGTTATATCTACCACAAATAAATTACATCTTTTCTTTCGCACCAATGAATATTTCGTTCTAACAGACATTACATTTCTGGCAACACACCCAGTCACTTTTTTTTTTCCTAGTTTTGGTATTGTAAGAGTTGAAAAAGCAACAATCACACTCGTCACCTTTTGCTGGCGAATTTTTTTTAACAATGAACGTCTCCTCTTTTCTTGTACCTATGAGATTACTGTGACCACAATTTGTTCTATTGTGGTTGTTGGGGGGGGGGTTTATTTTGGGTTTCTTTCAGATTTTGATCAGAAGTAAGTGGCAAACAAAAACCACAAAAAAAAATCATGCTACAGTGTGTTTCGTAGAAACATTTTCATTAAAATGTAGGACTAAAGGCTCGTGAAGTATATTCATGCAATCATATGTCTAAATATAGTTCAATATTGCCAACAATGAAATAATAATAAAATACTGCAAATGTAAGTTTTGTTTATTAATTTCAACGGACATCGTGTTCATCTTCCCTACAATACTACCCGTAGAAACTTCACAATGTTGGGTTTTGTCTCGGAAGAATCCGGTCTGAAGATCTCCTCGCTGTGCAACCGCCAGGCCGTATTAAATTATTTTGTAACTGGACTCTAGTTATTAGGGTCGAAATTAATTTTGTAAACCATTTTTCATCCGATCGAAATTGTACCTACCGTACTGATCAAAATTGTACCTACTGTACCGAAAGAAATTTTACCTACTGTACCAATCGAAATTGTACTTACTGTACCAATCTAAATTTTACCTACTGTACTAATCAAAATTGTACCTACTGTACCAGTCGAAATTGTACCTACTCTACCAATCGAAATTGTACCTACTGTACCAATCAAAATTGTACCTACTGTGCCAATCAAAATTGTACCTTCTGTACCAATCGAAATTGTACCTACTGTACCAATCAAAATTGTACCTATTGTACCAATCAAAATTGTACCTACTGTACCAATCGAAAGTGTACCTTCTGTACCAATCGAAACTGTACCCAAGGTAGGACAGACGAAATAACCAAGAAATACTACACTACCTCAAGAGTTGGAAGTACCTGTCACACAGACCAACCATTAGGTGATGTCTGCAAACGCGAGCACAAACGTCTCGCTCTAACCTAACAGTAATAACTTCAGTTGTTAGATAAATCCTAGACAGTCTTATAACAGAGCAAATAACTAAACAACAGTACTCATCTACCTTCAAGGGAAAAAAACTGTAGCTTTGAATCCAAACTGCTGGTGGCGACATCAACATAGATAATTGAACAAGCTGTCTGCATCACGCCACTACAGTCAGATAAGTGCTAGCAAAATACAGAAGCGAGAAACATTCGTTAATCCTTAGACTAACCAGAACTGTACCTATAACGGAAAAGGTACCATCTTATCATACAAAAATGATTAATTTCTCTGCTAGACTAAGGTTGTTTGTTTGTTTCTGCGTGTATTTACTGTTTCCTTAAATTCTTTTTTTCATTTTTCCTTTTTTCTTTTTCTTTATAATTCTCTGCTTTCATTTTGCTTTGTCTACTTCAGTATCTGTCTTTGTACCTTTTCTTCTTAGACCCCGCCCCCTCACCCTTCTCTCTCGCTTTCTGTCGTAGTTTTTTCTTTTCTTCAGTCTTATCTTCCTTCTACAACCACCTTGTCCAGCCTTAATCGACGATGTATAACCTTTTGGGTTACAAGATTCATTTAATTCGAAGGAAAGTTCACACAGGAAAATGAACTGCAGTTTTATACACATATATTTACATATGTATGTATAGTCGGTACTTTTCACCGGAGGGTGAAACGCGGACTGCAGTATCCACAGAGGTTTTCGAACTGTGCATGTGATTTTATTCTGACACATCATCAATATGGAAAACAGGCCCGGAACACAGTAGGGGGCGGGGGTGTAATACGGGATCCCCATTCGAAATGAAGATGAGTGCCATCTAAATAAATGTGTGATGACGTGTCATAAATATTCGGAACCCATCAGTGCGTTATAAAAACACAAACTGCAAAGATTAATGTGTTTTCAATATTGTTGTCGATCTGTGTTCCGTTTAGGAAAACTGCGTAGGATCGCTAAAGTTGATTTCACGTAGACAAGGGCCTATTTTTGAGTTACCTCAAATACACAGCATCATCTATTATTACAGTCCTATTACACAAGTAGTTCAGCGCTATTTAACTGTTCAAAGATTTTGCTCAATTTAGTTGTTTAGTTATTCTGCTAACGCGTAGATGCGTGGTATAATTAATACCTTTGTACAATTAATGTGCTTCATTTCTTAACCATTTGAAGTGTAGTGGTTACCATACCTAACATTAGTCTCCACATACTTGCAGATGACGTATTCCGTGACGTATTACACAGATCAAGGCATTTCTTTCTCGCAAAATGTCGTACAATTTCATGGTACAAAGCTAAATGTCACTTAATTTACTCCCATAACAAAAGTACGACCTTCCTTGCTCCGATCTTTATGAAACTCAACAAGGATCAGCTTCATTCGTCAATAACGCTTGTACGCAGTTTTATTTATGTGGGACAATAAATGTGGAAATTACGAGTAGATATTAAATTAGGGATTAAGTTTTCGGATCCCGCTGAGGGCATGGATGTCTGTCTCTTGGTAGTGTTGTGTATTTTCAAGTAGACGTCTCTGGGATAGGCCACTCACTCGTCCAGAGGAGTCCTACCGAAAGTGGTGCGTCCTGAGTGTGACCGAGCAACCTCACAGAGGAGACCTAGGCCCAATAGAGCAGTCCAGCCGGGAGAAAAAAAATACTACAGTTTAATATTTTAAACTAGCCGATTTTTAATGAAATTCAGAATTATTCCCAAGACTATTATATGTAGAACGTCAATAATAAAAAGTATCCAAGTCGGATGAAAATTTAGAAATTATTGGCAAAATATCATACATTCCCTAAAGTAAATATGGCCCTGGGGTCGACTCAGCCTCTAACAGAAATGAGTACCAGGAGCATTTGTTTGGGTAAAGGCGGCCGGTGTGTAAGGCTGACAACCTACCACCATCCTGTGCCGTTGTCACAAAATCTGGGAACCTTAACTTCCTGGAACCCTCTGGGCCCCTCCGGGCCTGTAACGGGGCTGCTTTACTTTTACCCCAAAGTAAATAAAGTATGGCTTCCACTTGCCGTCTTTTATGAAGTCCATAATTACTTGGAATTATTAAATGCCCATTTACTACTTCGAATGTCACCTAACCCCCTGAAACAGATTCGAAATGTAAAAATTACGAGTAGAAAGTGACTTAGGCCCATAAGTAAATTATGGCTTTCTCTAGTTAGATTTTCAAGAATCTTCTAATTCCTCAAAACTATGAGGCTGAGATCCTTGATACAGATTTTCATGCACTTCGGTCGATAAGTAGTGGAAGTACGCTGAATGTCGCTGAAGCGCTTTGCACGAAACTCACGCCTACTCGAAAAGTTTTTTGTAAACTTCGTCAATAAAGCGGAAGCTGCATTTTGTCATAGATTGTATTTATGTGTCCATTATGGTCCCTGCAGTGAACAGTGATTTATTCAACAAACTTCAGCCGGTTCATTTAGCCTACGTAACGGAGTCTATACTCTGTGAGACATGAGCGGAGTTCTTAAATGTACCAAAGATTAATTTTGGTGTGTCTCTAATCATTTATTGCTGAGATATATCATTATATGATCAAATGAACAGATAAGACATGAGAAAGGCATGTAGAATTCACCAGGTATTTATACTGTCTCAAGATTCTCTCATAAAAGTGGAGTACATGGCGTGCTGTTCAACAGAAGCATGTTACGTCAGAGTAAAATATATTTTTAAATTAAATCTGATAAGCTGATTCCAGATCTAGACTTACAGTATTGCACCACACTGTAGTTTTCATGAAAAAGAATATCTACATCGAATTTTAAATAACTTTTTTTATAAAACTTAATACTGCTACTCCTATGATTCGCCACAAATATAATGTAGAAAATATTTTGTCAGTGATTGAAAGATTATCATTTGAGTGACATAGTTATTTAAAATTCTGTATAAAAATAATGTGTGCGTGTTTTGTTACTATCTATTTTTAAAGTGACCCGATTTCTTCAAATCCAGTCTCTTTCCTTCCCGGTATCCAAAAAGAAATTGCGCGAATATTTTTTTACCTATGAATCATTTAAAATGGAACCCTTAGGGCAAAATCCACATAGAACTTTTCGGGTTCTATAACACTTGTTCCGGTGTTATTGGCATTGCATCTTACATGTTCCTTTTTTTCAGATTAAGGTTAATCCTTGACCACACAACATTGCCCGAAAACCGGAGGGGAAAAAATATAAAATGATAAAACGAAATAAAATATGATATTACTTACTTACTTACTCCATGGTGCAGAGTCCTTCTTGAGCAGCTAACTGGTTTGCAGCTAGTCAAGAAATTCCCCGCATTTTATGGAACCCGAAGGTTCATTACCGCACTCACAAGCGTCC
>Ga0123354_10009030_pt1 | contig 15219 bp, 1 predicted proteins | sample TergutLab28metaG_2_FD_97872 | JGI IMG/M metagenome (GOLD analysis project Ga0123354, IMG submission 97872) | Labiotermes labralis P4 segment gut microbial communities from Petit-Saut dam, French Guiana - Lab288 P4 | ecosystem: Host-associated > Arthropoda: Insects > Digestive system > Gut ...
TGAATTTATAGATACAATAGATTTCGAACTGTTAATAGAGAATGAACAATAGAGATATCAAAGAAACCATAGCATGTAGTATTGCACTATGTAATGGAGCATGCTTAGTATTAATAAAAAAAAAAATTGAGATTAATAAAGCTAGGAAGTGAAAAGTACTGATAGGGGTGATATGAAGTGTGATTTTTTACAACAAATAAAATGTCATCATCATTATCATCATCATCACTATCATTGTGAACTTGTCTACAGTTTAGGTCCTAGAACCTGTTCCCTAAAACCTCGAGCTAAGGTAAAGGTAACGCAGTCCCATTACAGGCCTAGACATGCCCAGAGGGTTCCAGGACGTTAAGGTTCCCAGATTTTGTGACAACGGCACAGGATGGTGGTAGGTTGTCAGCCTTACACACCGGCCGCTTTTTACCCCCAGGAAATACTCCTGTTACTCATTTATGTTAGAAGTTGAGTCGACCCCAGGGCCATAGTGCGATCGGAAGGATTTTATGTCAATGAAAAATCCACCGACACCAGCTGGGATCGAACCAGCGGCCTTCAGATTTGTAGCACAGCACCTTAACTACTGTGCTACCGCAGTCCCCAGAAGCTCGAGGTGTTCTTCATTTTTCAGTCTTCGTCTAGGTTGTCCTTTGTCCCGTCGTCCTTTAAGCTGGTACTGGAGAGACACCCTTTGTATTTGAATTGCGTCTATTTGTTGCAGAAGCTTTAGCCAGTTCTTTTGATATGCTTGCAAGTATTCTGCTATATAATAGAGTGGAATAAAATACAATTCCTTATGAATGTTAATATAACAAATACATTGTTCTATTTTATGCCGATTTTCTTTTTATATAAATAATTTATTTATTTTAAAATTTAAGGTGACTTGAATAATATAAGTGATCCAAGCCTCCTAAGAACTCTGCACGAAAAATGTGGGAAGATAATGAAGGTCACTGGACAGCCAAGTGGCAAGAACATGGTTTGGGTCTTTGATCCCGATGACGTAGAGAAGGTAAGGGTTTAAATGTAAAGGATATGGCTTAAGAATCGCGATGATAAAACACGTGTAATTTAAATTAAAACTGTTTCGGCGTAATAATTTGCAACGCGACCTTCTTTACAATTAGAATAAAACTGGAATTGCTGTGTATTTAATTCTGCAAGGTGTCTAAATTTTGATAAATTCCGAGCGAAGGGCACAACCTGTGGACCTGTGTGATCATCATTGGTAAGGTGATATTTCACTGATACAGAGGAAGCTACAATTTGTGCTATCAGACTTACTAACGTTCCAGTCGTCTCTTACCCCACTTTTATTCTACGGTACGTTTGGAATGTAGCTGCGCACTTAGGCACAAGCAGATCTGCAGAACGTACTTGCGAATAAAATTAAACGGGTTCAGGCCTGTATAGACGCTTGTGGACATCACGTCCAGCAACTTTTGTAAGTCCACAGCGACTTTCCGAACTTCCCCTTCCGTGCGTCACCGTGTGCCATCATATTTCAACCGGACTCTACCGTAACCTAAGTGCGCAGCGACTTTCCGAAAGCACTGTATTATTTTAACACATAAACTACAAAATAATAATGTCATGTCTTCTTCAGAGTACAACTGTAAGTAGAATTATGAGGATTTGTGTTTACGCATAAGCAATTCCACGTAAACTCATTATAGCCTATTCGTAATTATATGTGACAACTTTAATTCATTTACGCCAAATAAGCACACAACCAAGGACGTGTTAAGTGCCTGAACGTCCTTCAAAATACGTTGCTTCTGATATGGAAAGAGGATATATACTTGTACAGTATCCGACAGCCACTGATCGCAAGACCTAACAAAAGAAATTATCCGCCGACCGAAAGACAAAATGAGAAATCGTGAAGTCCTCACGGGGATCCTGCAGATATTCAACAACCAAGACTTCTTACAAGGACCTCTACAGGGAATCCCGAAATCAAAAATCTACGAAACGTAGAAGAATTTATGGAAGACAATCAAACATTTAATTTTACCACTTCTTTTGACATATCTTTAAAGATGTGACACACATTTTATAATTTTCCATAAACATACACGTACCACCTTATGTATTTTAATCTTAATCTATGCCACCTACACGTATTTGTAACGTAATAAAAAAGCCATACAAATTTTTGTACCTACTAAAATTGTGTCGGTGAAAATCTGCTTGAACATGGTTTAAAAATTCGAGACATTCTGGGGTATTACGTAATTTTCTTGTGTGCTTATTTGGTGTAATTAAATGATACGATACACAGCGTTTGGAATTATGAATTCTTTTGAGATCAGTAAAATATATTTATTTTAAAGCTAAGTGATGTGATGTATCACCAAGGGAATGTTCTAGGAATTTCATTCTTTCCACTAATTGACCCAAAATTACTGCCCAGAAAGTTAAGGAACTGAAACATTAGTTGAGGAGCAGATTATTTCCCGGCAGTTATGAATTGACTTTTTATATATTAGTTAAATGAACTTCCCCTGAAGAACAAACAGTGGTGTAGTTAGGTGTTTTGGCACCCGGGGCAAACTATCACAAGGGCCCCTACTAATAGGAAAGATATACTTAGAAGTCAAAAACAAGTAGCAAATTTATTTCTATTTTGCTCAATATTTTAAAAGAATTTACTTCCAAAAAATCAAAATTTCGCCTTTAAAATATTAATTTTTACGCCCATTTTGCTGCCCCTTTAGCCGTGCCGCCAGACGCCGCCACACTATTCGTCCGACTGAGCTACAACGCTGGACAAAAATAGCTAAAACCCTATTAACATATTCAGGTGTACAGAAACGAAGGACCATAGCCTATTATAGACGACCTTCCCAGTTTGAAATATTATTGTCTTATTACCAGAAAAGATATCTTCCAGGGTATTGGTGGCTTGGTTGTGACGTAAGTAGAAGCACAGATTACATACATACAATATGGAAGATATCCTGTTTAAATGACACAGTAAAACGTCCTCGAAACGGAATTCAAAATATCTAAAACTCTCACGCCTTCAGGCATGCTTTCGTTTAACATAAGCACACCTACATAGTATTGGTGTACATTGTACATCTAACTAAATGAAGAGGGGCTTGTAGTCACTTCTAAGGTTACAAAGAAATTATCTATCTATTAAGCAACGTAAAACTCAATTAACACAGATATAAGGTTATGTGGTTGTTCGCTATTCTGAGCACACGTAATCCAGTCCAAAAACTCATACCCCTTTAAGACCGATATTTTAATATTATTATTCCATCCACGTTGAGGTCTAAATGCAAATTTTCTTCTTATGCTAGATTTTTGAGTAGTTAACCTCGCCCACCCACCTAGTAAGACGCCCAGCTACTGTAGGCAAGACACATCTGTTCGCTGCTACTCCTGTCTTCTGTTTCCACCAATAAGATCATGTCGTGTTGTGGTGAAACGGCCCCACGTTATACGGTGATTAATAAATCCAGCCTGAAATTTCTCAAGAAAATGTAGGAAGTATGTCCATTCGAAATTTTGGTAACTTTACATCGCAACATAAGAGCATGCCAAAACAAAACCTCATACTGAATTTGTCCATGTATCATGAGAACGGAATTTATTGCTGTTTATTGTATGACGTTGTCAATATGTCAAGACTACACAGTGTACAATTGTAAGATGGGCAATACTAAATAGGCCAGTAAGGATCTCCATAATCCCTAACCTACCTACTATTAGGACAATGAATAGAGAATGATGGGATTGGTAGGGCGTGTGGCACGAATGACAGTACTTAAGCCGGAAAAATCGAAAGGAAGACACAGAATAACATTTGAATAATGTTATACCAAATGGTATAGTAACAGAATAAGAATATATCGACTACACGACCTGAAATATGGATGTCTGGAAAATATGCGAGCTCTTTTGAACACGGGAATGAAAGATGAAATTTTCTAAGGCTGTAAAATTTCCAAGTGAAAGAATATTAGCTCCTCAAGGACTCTAGTTCATGTAGACGTTAAATAATATTGAAATAATATTGAGACAGACATGAAAACCTGGATATGAATATATTTACTGTATCGTCATAGATACGATTAAAATGACAGCACATCTTCTTTTTCTTCTGACACTACAACCCAACATGGGCTTTGGTCTCTTCACCACACCATTTCCAGGCTTTTCTTTCTTTCACAATTTGGCTCCAATTTCTCAGTTCCTATCTTTAAATCATTTATCATTTCGTCCTTCCGGTCGTATTCGTATAGGATTCCAGCCAGTAATCATCTTAACTAATTTTACATCTTCCATTCTGATACGAGGTCCACGTCATCTTATTCTTGGTGCTTCTATACATTTATTAATATCCGTTCCTTTTATAAAGGTATGCATTTCGTTATTTTTTATTATCAATCCTTTCTTACACTGAATTGGTCTAAATCTCTTACTATTTGTACTTAAAAAATAATAAATTATTTATGTCCAAGTTTCAAACCCGTCGGTCACTTAACGATGTCAAGCACTTTTTTTTTCATTTTATTTCCGTGCAATGTGATAACATTATTTATTAAAACCAACTAATTGCACATACTTGTCAAAACATTAAAACCACATTATTAGGTTAAAATGGATTTAAAATATCTCCTACATGTTTCAATCCCTCTAAGGGATCATCCTCAGGGAGCATAAAATAATGTAGGACTAAAGTTACTAAGATCGACTGTATAGGAGGTTATCTGGTGGCATGCTGTTGTAACATAAACAAAACAGCATGCTACCAGATAACCTCGTATACAGTCGATCTTAGTAACTTTAGTCCTACATTACTTTATGCTCACTGAGGATGATCCCATAGAGGGATTGAAACATGTAGGAGATATTTTAAATACATTTTAACCTAATAATGTGGTTTTAATGTTTTGACAAGTATGTGCAATTAGTTGGTTTTAATAAATAATGTCAAGCACTTTTTCATTTTAGTAAATTTGTTAGGTAATTTAGAGGTAATCAATCCTTCATATGCACAATAGGCACTATATTCTTTCTTAATTGTGTGTGTTGTTTATTCTGATATGCTATTTTTCATTGATTATTCAACCCAAATACGAAAAAAAAAAATAAAGAATCTTGCAAACTTATATCCTCCTGCTGCTATCTGCGTACAGTGACAAATTATACAGTCTCAGGACATTTTGAGCACAGCAAGAAATGTGCAAGTTTTGCAGGGAGGGAAAATATCTTGAGAACCTGAAAAAATGTTGGCCCCTGGAGGGACCAAATGCATAGAGTTACTTCGTTTACTTATTACAATATTAGCCACAAATCTTTATTAATATGATCTTGCAAAACATAGCCACGTTTATCACCCTCAAGTTTTGAATTCCATTATTTCATTCTTTTGCATCAGTGCAATGAAACGTTCATCACAGATGATGCCTAATACGTTACAAATTAGATCTGACAGGAACGTCCGCTCTCACTCAGAAAGACATCACAATAATTACACTTCATACACTTCCTTACAGTCAGGGCGAAGAGTGGCACAAGTTCAGGTCGAAGGTGAATCAAATTATGATGCAACCTCGGTCAACTAAGTTCTATATGGGGCCTATAGATACCGTTGCCAACGACTTCATCAAGAGGTAAGTTGTACGTCATTGTGTGACACGCTGTATTTATCCATTAACCTGGCACAGATGTAAGTTTCTTCTTGCAGCATATCAGTTTACAGCTGTGACGTAGCAGCGTCCTCTATGGTACAGTGAGACATTCACACCGCACTGTTGCGGTGGAGACGGTGGGCAAGTTCCGTAGTAGGATTTGATTGCTCACTTACTTAATTCAACGGGGTACAGAATAGTGTTTTAATTAGATTCATGTGCATTCTTTAATATTTAGAGACAGCATATAGTGTCGATTTTTGCAAAAACAAAATATCTTATCTATAAAAAGAGTACTCTTACTTGTGTCTCTTATTTCTCTTGATAAGAGCTGCTGCAAAATATTAGCTCTAAATAAACCGTCTCACTAAATCACCCTAACACGGTATTATCTTTATTATAGAATAAGACAGATCAGAGATGAGAACTTGTAGATGCCTGCCGATTTCAGGAACGAGCTGTGTAAATGGGGACTGGAATGTGAGTATGCAGAGAGATATGTCCTTGAACGTTAGTGACAATCGTAGGCACTATGATTGTGGAGGCTCAGTGACGCCTTCGTCCAGAGTCTAGAGCACCCCCCCCCCCCTAAGCAACTCAAATTTCGTTCTAAATATTATTTATTTTCAGCTGTTTCATTTCAATTTCAGCCCTACTTTTATCAGGCAAGTCAATGTATCTTCGTAAAAATTAAGCACGTAACAATATTAAGCACATGTCTTGGTATTTTACGTAATTTTGACTTCTATCCAATGAAATACTCGTAACTGAAAGTATCTTTTCACGTTTCAAATTATTTATGCCTGAAGCGTGAGCTAAGCCGGTTTATCTGACAGTTGACATTCTGCACGATATGGATTTGGTGAATATAAACAGATTTCATAATAAGGCAAAGAGTCCGAGTGTTTGAAGTGGCTAACGGGCATTCGGAATCTTCATTAACCCTTATCCTGCTAGCGTGGAAAGTATGGTGAGCTCCTAATAATGCTAGCAAATGACATGGGATTTAACTCGGCGTTTAAAGGGATAAGCGTTTGTTACACTTGCAGTTCCACGACCTAATGACCAGACTTTCTAATAAGTTACGTGTATAGTTCTCTTTGAAACCGTTATTAAACAACGCACTTGTGAAGCGATCTAGCACTGCTACATTTTTATCGAAGTCTTGCCTCCAAAATATCTTGGCTGCTGACTGAGATCCTGATTGTGTCGTCTTGTAGTCCGGTGGGGTCGTCAAAATGCTTGACACTTAACCAAGTAAGGGATATTCTGACATTCGTTTTGTATACGGTTTATAAATGGTACGGCTGCTTTTGCGGAATATCGGGAACTTTATCACATTACAGAATTCCACGTCGCAAAATATTTTAAACTGAAGGCGGAATTCTGAGGGAGACTTGTTACTTGTCACAGGAGAAAGCAGAGCGTGAACAGCGGTGGTGTGGGGTAAGGTGACGTTCTGGCAGCAGTGCGACGAAGTCAAGGTACAATTAAAAGCGGAACTGCCAAAACGAATATGTAGCAGAGACACAGGTAAGGAGAATTTTGCAAAGGGATGGCTTCTATCCGTATCATAGTAAAAAATGTAATACCTTATACTGGGAGATCGGGTCGAGTTGCCAAGATAAATTTTATTCGGTACTGCAATAAGTTAGCGCGCATCTTAATAAGCGTGTCGAAACAAACTGTAGCTTATTAAATATATTTCGCTCCAAATGACCTGTAGAACACGCTCCTGAAGTTTGGTCATTACGTCACAGAATACCCAGCATATATTTGAAATAGTAAGAATTATTGAAATTCCCTAATACAGATTATTCTTTTCTGTCTAAGCTTTGGCCAACTAGACATTGATTGGAGTAAAAAAGCTTAGTAATAATTTGTTACACACATTTTTGCTCATTCACTGAATTATAACTACAGATTCTGCTGTAGAATTGATTCAGCAAAGGTCTGTGTTTTTCAATCATGTCATTATTTATATTCACGCATTTACATTTAATGGTAAAAATGTTGCTTTTACTCTTGAAGGAAATACGACTTTTATGCTAGGACACTTTCCACACTTCATCTGTTTTAAAAATAAAGTGTGGAAAAACACAAAAAGTCTAATGGTAAATATTCTTATCAATTTTAAGACGAATGTTTAGTAAGCAAAATGTTAGTTCCTCAATTCTACATAGAAATCAGACTTCCGAAACGCGTTAATAAGTTATTTGGGAAAAAGTTAGGTTTCTCTGCATTTCTAAATCTACTGAATTAATTTGCAGCCTGTCAATTCTCAATGGATGAAGCCAGAAATAAATTTGGTTTGTGTGAGAGATTTAATACAAAAACAAGTTTTATAGTAATTGCGACAAATTTGTTTTGACTGTTTAACTTTATATATATATATATATATATATATATATATATTTCGTGATGAAAAAAAATTTCATAGTTGTTTAAATGCCTTACCAAATTCCATTCGATTTCATATTTTTCAAATACTCATGACACTGGATGGAATAAATGTCTGAATTACTGATTCGTTCCACTTCTTCCATTAGAACTCGGTACGCCATAGTATATATCACACACACTGAATTCGCAATTATCTATCTGCAGGTGTAAAAAGTGACGTCTCTGTTCACCAGTCAGACTACAGCTATACTTGCCAGACTCCTGTCTACAACAGAAACCATGGATCACGACAAGTGTGATGTTACTCCGCTCCAACCTCTATACACTCATACACCACACAAGACATAAATTGTCCGCCCTTACACTGCACAGTGCGATCGTCTGTGAGTTGCTCGGAAATTCCACGACCGTGCTGGCATAAGAGCACAATGCACGCGGATAATCTTTTGCGTATTTTCATAATACTGCTCCCTCTAATATGACTCGCATACGATATCAATTACTGTTTGTCACATGCAAGGAATTAATATCAAGGAGCAGGGAAAACATTAACAAATGATTTGTAAGTTTTATCCAACAATCTGCCATCATAATTATCTCGTAGTTGACGAGAATTCGATTTGGATTTTGAGATTCTATTCGTTGACAATAAACTATGGACTGATTAACAGTTACAACAGTGGCATAAAATTTATTGATACTGGATAATATTTATATAAATAGCGTGTTATCTCCTGTACTTCAACAACTATTGTGTATATCGCTCTGGATACACGCCTCGGGTGCCTAGACGCGAATCTTGCATCAGATTCTGAGCCTCAGAAGATGATAGACTGCACTCAAATACTGTTTGTACAAAGTGGAGACTAAGATTCCTGTGTGTAAATGCGTGAGCTCACCAACATGGCGAAAATTTTAAAAGCTGCAGATGCCTGCGTAAAATGCATATAACATAAACTGATTTGATGTAGTGCACGGAGAGAAAACAATTCTAAACTCCACTGAATTCTGGATTGTTGAAAATGTCCACATGTTTTTGAGAGAAAAAAGAAGATATAAGGACATTAGTGTGTAATCTGATGTTTATTGGACCGTACATCTTTGTGATAAATGAAGTATAAAAAACCAACTAGATGCCACTTATTATTTTATTGTACTTCTTATAGGCTGAATATGTTTCGGTCATTACTATATAGATCATCAGGAGCTCGCGACTATGATGTTGATTCCACATTGGTCTTTTCGTTTTTGGTTTGCTGTATGTTGGAATGTTGGAGGTTAAATGCGGTTTTGCTGGAGTAGTGTCTGCAGGCTAAAGCACAGTTGTGCTTTAACCCGGTTTTTACTGTGCGGATGGTGCCGTCGCACGGCACCATCCGCACCGTACACACGACTTACGCAGCGGCTCTCAAGACCACCACCCATCCAAAAACTCGGCGCAGAAAACCATATGCTGCAACTCAACATCTAATGCTCCTGATAATGAGCGTATGTACCCGAAACATGTCGAGCTAAGAAAACATCAATAAAATTACCTAGTTGCATCAAGTTGGCATTTCACTTTATTTCATAACAACATTCAATTTCTTAATGTTACAGATGGTCCCATAATTAGTTACAACCGGGTTTCAAGCAGTTACTTTAGTATTGATTTTGCAGTCGATCAATAAATTTTACGTTACTGTCACATAAAGCATTACTACTGCTTTGTAATCAGAACGTCCTAGTTTCAAATATCGGCCCGAAGACTGCAATCCTGATTGACATTTTACTTTGTTCCTCACAAAATCTAGCATATTCCGGGACAGTGACTAAGCTCTGGCCTGAAAGTATCCGACCGTATCATTCAAAATTCATTTCTCGCTAACCAGTCTACCATTGACTGTAGATATTCTACGATATTAATGAATTAACTTAACAAAACATATTATGGCAGAAAACGGATGAGGACATGCATAATAGAAAAATTGATAGGTAAAAATTTCCTTTGTGCATAGACAGATACGTAGCTAGACAGAAAGACACAGATTCATGGGAAGCATGCCTTGCGTACGAGCATAAGGCGACATTTTCATAGAAATAAGTTGCATTTTCGACAGATTCTCGATGAAGTACATCAACCAGGCCATGAAGCGACTGAAGGCCATGCCGGAGGACAGCGACAGGGAACTGACAGTACTGGAGAAGCTGCTTATTATAGATCCTGACCCAAGAACTGCGGTGGTCATGGCGCTGGGTGTGATGGGGGCAGGAATTGACACGGTAACTAACTAACTGGAGCAGAAGTTTTGAGAAACTAACATTTTAGTTGTACAAAAAAAAATCGTCTTTCATAAAGCCCTAAAATTAAATCCGATTAGAACAGTCGGTCACTAGTTCCTGTTCTGAAACCAGTTTCATTAAGACCAAGTTTAAAAATTTTACACCACACATACCAAAGTATTCCAGAGATGCCTTTCCTTCAGATTTCTGGTTTGAACTTTCTACGGATGTCTGATCTGTATCGTGAGGTCTACATGACCCCTATATAATTATTACTAATTTTTGCGTCATAGTGCAATACATTTAATGGCACATATTGTTAAGACCATGGTCATGTACCGCACAAAATGTGAATTCACGTTGTTGTAAAGAGCAAATCAAGAAGTTTTTATATAATTCGTGCGAGTTCAATATATGCTGCAAATGTTTCCCTGCACCTATAAAAAAATGTCCAACTTCGAGCCCAACATACTTTAGCACAAAAGAGGCTGTCTTATGCATTGCGGATCGTAAACCTTTTCTTACAAAGAGTCACGTAAGAGAAAGTCGAAAGGTTCAGAAGTGGAGATCGGTGAGACCAGGAAGTTGAACCTGCTCGGCCGAACCGCTGTTCATCAAACTGCCTATTCCGGAATGTTTACACCTCACCGTGGATATACGGTGGCGTTCCATCGTATTGAAAACAACATTTGGTTTGTTGTTAAATAGCCATGCCATTAACCACAGCACCTACATATCAGGATAGATAAATTCTTCAAACATTTTTCCGCCTAGAAAATGTTCCATACGCTTTCACACATCAGAGCACAAAACAGATGACATTTGAGATGCACCTTATGTGTTCAATCACGGCGCGAGGATTTTCACTTGCCCATGCGCAGAGAGGATGCTTCCCACAAAGAATGATTGACAGTGATGTTTCATCTCCTGTAATATGGTCCATCAAGCGCAAAAACATTCAATACATGCCATTCTATTGTTTGGTGTTAGGTGCTGGCAGTGTTGGCAACATTTTCAGTCGGTAAGGGTGGACAGGAAAAGTCTTTGAAGAATTTTCCGCGAGAATTAAACTTTCGGCTAGCCTGACGTGGTCTTGGACACATCAAACCAGCCTACTGAACACGACCAATTGCTCCTGCATTCGGCTTCCATCTGGGTAAATTCTTCCCTTTACAGATGCAAGCTGCGTTCACAAATGTTTCGTACCACTTTCTGGTCAAAATCGCTGCTTGTGAATTACTTTCGACCTTACTTCTCAGATGTTGTGAACAACTGTCACAGATTTAGCCGAAGGGAACTCCAGCCCACAAATCCCCTCTTTCTGAATCAGTCGTCATTCCATGCATGTGCTATATTCTAAAGGCCAGACCTGAAGTTACTTCACAAGCAATGTATGCAAAATAAATTTTTCGGTTGCTCTTTACAACTGTAGGGGTTTCATTTCAGTATGTTTGTTACTTTATCACCAAAACATTTATGCAGCAGCTCACATAATTTTGACTCATCGTGTAAATCACACAAATATTTTAATATACAGAAACATATCATCCCTCGTCAGTCATACGTAAATAGGTTGTGGTCCAACCGTACTCTTGCTTACGGAGCCACTGAAGCGCTGCAGTCTTACATGAATTTGAATCTCCTACTCAACATGTGGAGGGGGGTCGGGTAGCTCAGTCGGTATAGCGACTGACCATGGGCTGGACGGTCCGGGATCAAATCCCGGTGGGGACGAGATTTTCCGCCCTTCCAGACCGACCCTAGGGCCCACCCACCCTCCTGTACAGTGGGTACCGGGTCTTTCCCGGGGGTAAATTGCGGCCGGGGCGTGCTGTTGACCACTCACCCCCTTCTAGTGCCGCGGTCATGGAAGAATAGAGCTATAACTCCACCCACTCTCTGAGCCACACCGGGCCTGTAACGGGATCACTTTACCTTTTACCTTTTTACTCAACATATGGAGGGTTGACTTGGTGGGACAACACCCTCTCATAATAAGTTATTCTTTACCTCCGCTTGCTTAAAGTCGACTTAAATTTTCGGGTATATTACTGTACTGTTTTCCTTGGGAGTGGGTATAGGAGGGATGCAAATTAATTTGACGCCTCACAATGAAAAAACACATTCACTGTGTATAAAATATATTCACAATTTCGTACTTAAAATTGGAGCAGGGCGATACTCGTCGATAACATATCCACAGCTGACACTTTTGTTTTAAAAGTTTGTATCGGAGCCAAAATCAATGGAATGACTTCGAGTCGGCCTGCCTCTGGTTACTGCACGCAGTTCTGCGATCACAGTTATTATGAATGTGTACGTTGTCCATTGGGAGTCGTATCCAAATAGAACCTTCGGGCGAATCAACGTTTTGGAGCTGCTTGTACTCCTTAACGTGTTCAGAGGCAATAGTTCGGCTTTCTAAGGTTATACATACGGAAATGGTTACCACGAACCTTTTAGGTGTTTGAACAACTGACGTAACTCAGACATTGCCCAGAACATCTTGGCCTTCGAGTAGTGACAGCTACATTACATAACAATTCTCTTGCATAACAAAACTGTTAATTCTACGCGTGCTCTACTGGACATCTCAATGCATATAGTCACAGAATTTCTATAATGCCTACCTGATGACAACCAACTGTAAATATAAAAATATCGGTTTATTAAAATTTTAACCACTTGATTTGTATGAAATAGCTTAATAGTCATGGGTATTTAGTCACTGTAGTGCACTTCAGTGTTTAACATCGCAAATGAACACGACAGTAATCCTGCTCCGTTCCGCTAAAGTTCTCGCAAAATTGTTACCTAAGACGCATCTTAATATTCTACTGTGAATCCCATCATAACAACCCTTATTTCACTCTTGTAACAAAAGTGCATAACTAACGTAGGCACAATCTTTTATGGTGAACTGCATGACGTAATACAAAGTAATGTGTTTAAAGAAGCGATATAAGTGTCTACTTTTCTAAGAGTAACTGACTTATAACACAAACTTTCTGTATTCTGTTTCAGACCTCCTACTTCAGTGCTGCTGCCCTTCATAACTTGGCTAAGAATTCTGACAAACAGCAGATACTGTTTGAAGAGATACAGCGATGTGTACCTGGCAAGGATCAACCAGTTACGTCAGACATTCTGAATGAACTGAGGTACCTGAAGGCGAGCATCAAGGAGTCCTTGAGGTAGTGTTACAATAAAATGGATTTTTCTATATGATTTTTAGAAACAACAAGCAATTCCATGATAAAGGATGAACCCAGTCTGATCTACATAAAGCAATGGTGTCGAAGTTGATGATCAACATTCAAGGCAAAAAAAGCCATAGAAATTTTTTTACATGATGTTGTGGACAATTATTTAGGTTCACAAGCTACATCAACATCCTGTCAGTACCTTACAGGTTTCGTACCTTTATCGATACAAAACTCCAGAAACGCATTTCGTGCCTCTTTCTGTACATGGAGGAAATTATGGGCACGTAAGTAATATAAGTTCAGAATGATTTGAAATTTGCGAATTAGTTCGAAAACTTTCTTTCATTAGCTACTTGTATTATACTTATAATTGAAATACACACAGTAAAACATAAGCCTACTAATAATATGATGTGTTGCAATCCTAACATATCGCCGTTAAGCAATTTCAAAACGTTGTTTGTCCCGAATGGGCCTGCGGTAAGGCCATTTGCTTACTTTTTTATATAAAATTAACCAATTACCCAAATAAATAAATCTTCAGAAGTGAATGATATGTAGTACAGGCGTTAAATAAATTTTCGCTGAAGTTTTTGAATCTTTAAAAATATCCCATATGAGCGAAACTCGGAGCCACTTAAATCTATTGCGCATATCCATCGTATTCGTATTTTCTTTCTCTAATATTAAACTAAATTTAACATTTCATCACTCTTTTCTTATTTTGTAATGGAGTCGAATTTGCATGAGCACCAAGACAGAAATAAACTCGTAACTATATTTAACCTTTTGGCGCCGGAATTATTTTTTTAATTTTAGCACAACCTGTATATAAAATGTGAATAATACAGGAACCAAATAACGTTAGAATTATGAAACAAACTGCATGTTGAAGAGAAAAAACGGAGAGCATATACCATGTTTAAAATATTCAGTACATATATTTGTTGAATAAATATATAAAATGCAACTTTAGAGGTTAGCGGTGCGGTACGACCACTATAGTTGACATTCGGCGTCAAAACGTTAAGTACATTTCAACATTTGTTTTCTTAGATAAGCCACAACAAGACGGCGAATTCTCAGAAGTGAGTCAAAGCCTGCACGGCGTTCAGAATACGCAACCAAGTATATATAAGGTGTGAATTTTGTACAAACTTAAATTACACTAAAAATTCAATTACTTCTAGGTTTAAAGCAATTCCAAATATAAACATTAATAGAACAAATTTTTCTTGTTTATTTGGAAAAACATTTATGCTAATTATTTTCGATAGGTAGTGCCTGTATAAATTGCAACACGAACTGAACTTTGACTGTTTCACATCGACGAAGTGTGTGGCGTCCGAAAGTTCACTGAGCTGATTTTATGGTCTTCCAGCCAAAATAATTGTCAACTGCTTACAACACGGGTATCAATGTAATAATAATAATTAAAAACAAAAAAGAGAAAACATGCACACTGATAGATGTGGCAATACCCACAGACAGAAATGTTGTACAAAAGGAAGCGGAAAAGAAGTTAAAATACAAGAGTTTGTGTATAGAAATAAAACGAATGTGGAACCTGAAATGTACGATTGTACCTGTAATAATTGGAGCCACTGGAATAGTAACGAGAAGCTTAAAGAAAAATTTGGAAACTATACCAGGAAAACACTCGATAGATTCACTACAAAAGACAGCTATACTTGGAA
>Ga0123354_10009031_pt1 | contig 15218 bp, 6 predicted proteins | sample TergutLab28metaG_2_FD_97872 | JGI IMG/M metagenome (GOLD analysis project Ga0123354, IMG submission 97872) | Labiotermes labralis P4 segment gut microbial communities from Petit-Saut dam, French Guiana - Lab288 P4 | ecosystem: Host-associated > Arthropoda: Insects > Digestive system > Gut ...
CACACATAAACACACACTCCCACACACCACACACACACACACAACACACACACACACACCACACACACACATCACACACACACACACAAACACACACACACACACACAAACACACACCCACACACACACACACCACCCACACACCACACACACACACACCACCCACACACACACACACACACACCACTCACACACACACACACGCTTGGTACGAACACTCTGTATGAGGGATCAGCTCGTCACAGAGAACTCTGACAACACACAACACTCCCAAGATACAGATATCCATGCCCCCGGTGACATTCGAACCCGCAGTCCCAGCAAGCGAGCGGCTGTAGACTCACGCTTTAGGACGCGCGGCCACGGGTAGGTCCTAAAATGTCCGTAGTATGAAATTCAATGTATGGCCAAACCAGTTTCGTAACCAAGAAAGGCCATATAGCCTTTCGAACACAAGACGAGTAGACCTACGTTCCCCCAATTCGGTTTTCATGAACCGCCCTGTAGGTTGACTCCTATCCAAACGCATGAAGCTAGAAGTGGCTACAGGCATTTACGTCTTCCGGTGATTGTGAATTTAAAAAAATTTCAACCTACTATCTTCCTGTGCCAGTCTTACAGACAGCAGTAGTTGCACAGTTACAACATGATTCTTAGTGTAACGAAATCGAGTGTTCATGAAAGTGCTCACAAAACTCACGTCTGTTCCCTCTCGTGAGCCATATGAATTCAGTCCTTATCCTTCCATTCTCTCTCATTATTATCATGTCTAACCTGCATGTTCCGTGCCGTGTCTTTCTTTCCCTTTTTACGAACAAAGTTTTGTTCTTTTTCTCCTCTCCCAATGAATGCTGCATGTCCCATATAGCTCACTGTTCTGTCTGATCCTTTCTAGTAGACCTCATATTCGACGAGAATTGTGAATTATGAAGTTTATCTTTATATACTCTGAGTTTCTCCTTACTTTTCCGTCTTAGGTCCACAAGAGACGCGACAGACGCTCAGACGTCTTGTTACCCCCTGGTCGCTCCTCCCCCGCCGAACCATTAAACGTCAAAAGCACGGATCCATTTCAGACTCTGTTTCGCAATGTGACTCCATTTGTCAGAATATTTTAAATTTCTGACAGAAATGTAAACTTTAATCAATCTTTCGGGTCTCTACTTTTGCGCTTCTGCACAAACACGTGTTAGTGTTACTCTGCGCACTACTTGTAGAACGAGCCTAAGAGTAATGTAGGCCCACTGGAGCCTGAGGTTTCCCCAGCGCTGTAGCTTAGTACTGCTCTTGTGGCCTGTGACGCCGTGTCTTTGTGTAGTTAGTTCGTATTGCACAATGATACAGCATCATGTCACACAACAACAGAGCTCTCAGCGTAGGCTTATACTATTAGGCATGTTCGCATATTTGTCAAAAGCGGCTATTAGATCCGTCACGTCTGTCTTTCCATCCGTTCAACTGCATGGATCAGCTCGGCTTCCACAGGAGGGATTTTCGTCAAATTTCATATTTTGGGTGTTTTTGGAAAATCTGCCGAGAAAATTCAGTTTCATTAAAATCTGACAAAAACTAACGGGTACTTTACATAGTAACCGTTGGGGTAGGTTCGACGTTCTTGACGTAAGGATATACATTGGTCCTCGCGTAGATTTATGAGTCCTCCACGGTGTCTCTATAACTGGGGGAATTAGTCGTTTTGAAAGCTAGGTTGACTTTCTAACAGCAGGGTCGTAAATAACACTCAAGGTTTTCTGGATTGGCGGATGTGAGTCCAACTGCATTTTGTAAGGAACCTTTTGTTGTCTTACGACAGGATGGACGAAGAGACACTTGACTTTTGTTCTGTTTTAGTACTGTCCGGACATAACTGACTCCTAGAGGTCTTAGTTATATCATCTTTTCGAGCGTGGGAGTAGGAATTCACAAGAGAAAGTTAAGTCAGTGAGGGACAAGAGTTCAACGTTAGCGGTGGCACCCAAGGGAAGTAAATGTTGTGCGATAGTCCTGTAACTAAAAGCAACCGCCGTGGTTACTTCACATTGCTGGCCGCTAAAAAATATTCCCTGAGACAGGACATGCAAAACGGCGCGAGTTAGTTAGATCTTTGTACGGACAAGAAAGGACGGTTGCAACATGAAGACCAAAATATGTTTTTGATCATATTTCGCTCAGTTATTAGAATGAGAAATGTTTCACGTAAAGGTCGCAGAGATAATCAAAACACGCACATTACGTTCAGTAACTTTATTTCCCGAAAATCTTGCCGGCCGTTTATGCGATAATGTGGCAACATAATGCACAGCCGGGCAGGCCACAGATGAAAATGTGGCGCATGCGCATTGCATGTTGTTTAACATCTATACACACACACACACTCACACACTCACATACACATTTAAAGTATGTAATACTTAATACTTTTCCACTGCCAACAATGGTTGCACGAACGTGACCCACAGTTACTGTACACATACGTACATTGCCTGTCTTGTGTTTGTACTGAGTTCGCACAGCAGTTTGACAGTGGCTCTTGTGTCGAGGTATGATTAAAATTGTGTCGTGTGAACTGAAGCAGTAACTATTAGCTAACTAGATACACTGATCACAGTCCTTCCTTGGAAGCTGACAGTTTTTGAGCTAGTCGAGAATTTTCCCTTTGGAAGATAGCACAAATGTCAGTTTCCTGAGCCACATGACTCACCTTTATGCCTTCCCATTCTATTCCCTGAAGATTCATTTCAACATTACAGTCTCAGCTGCGCCTATGTCGTCCATGTCGCTCCTTTCCTTCAGATTTCTCCAAGAAAATTCTGTTTGCTTTTCCAGTCTTCCGACTTACACGCCGCATCCATTTAATCCTCTTTGTTTTGAACACAGTAATAATATTTGACGAAAAACAGGGGAGAGCGGGGTTAGTTGACACACTGGCTATTACTAACATTGACAAAGCAAGACGGAACCACCCGTCGAGGTGTACTCTTCGATGATTGGTCCAGATTGGAGTAAGGAAAGTTCGGTGATTTGTAATCTCTGGGTCAAGTGTGGTTTCAGTTTCGCTTTTCGAGCTTGGTATTATTTTTTTCACTCTCTCTAAAGACCCCGCCATTTAACACAAGATATAGTCTTATTCGACAAGTAAGTGCTGTTGTCATTCTTCAAAGCTTCTTGCTCTGTTTTTACTTAAGTTGCTACACAAAGAGGCTTTTATTAACAAATTTCTTTTGTGCTTTACTGACAGGTGTTTAGGAACCCTCGAGGCTTATGAGTTAAGCATGTATATTGGTATCTCTTGCGTGGAAGTTGGCGAACTCTCTTTCCAGTAGGGACGTCCTCCAATATTTCATTACCACTAATCGGCAAGATGCGAAGTACTGTTATAGATTGATAGAAAGGCTGCCTAAAGCGACAACACACTGCGTCACTGCGAAACCTGCAGGCTAAAAGCATGACATGGGCATCAGCCTTTAAGAGAATGAGTGACGGCGTTCTTTTTTTTTTTTACAGTTTTCAAACTTACTGGATCGTATTTATTTCGTCTCTAGTGATATTTACAATAACTTGTAAACATGGTGTAGGATACGTAAACCATTTTGTGGCTGATGCTAAGTATTTGGAGAGAGACCAGTACTTATCTTACTAGGCAACCAAGATTCGTTTTTGTCCACAGAGACGTTATAGAGTACTGAAAACAGAATGGTGGGACTGTCTTCCCTTTCGCCCAGAATGGAGATATAACTCCAGTTCCTTGTAAGATATGTCCACGGTCCACTCACGTAAGTACGTGAGCACTGAACGTTATGCCTGGACAACTAACCATCCAGGTGCAGGAATAAGAGTACTTGACTTTCCTAGTATCATCAACTAATATTTGCATCTGGATGCTTCTTCTGCGAATATAAAGATAGGGTTCCAGTTTATTTGATTAGCTTTCCTTTGTTCTTATTTTAAGTATACGTGTTCGGTTTTGTGCTGCTTCCTTTTCATATTTTCTTTATCATTGCATTACACCTAACATTTTATATTTCCGTAAAATCTAGTACACATGTTCGTAACAACACTTCATATGCATCCTTGTTTGCCATTTGTAGGTGTGTGTGCAAAATTGCGAAGAGTGACTATTGGCTTGTCTGCCCGTCCATTATGAATCTAATATTCGGTTGTTTTTAGAAAATGTGTCGATAATGTTCAAGTTTCATGAAAATCTGACAAGAGTGACTGGTGCTTTATATAAAGACATATTTAAATTTATGGTAGCATCTCGCTGAATTCGGGGAACGCGTTAGCGCACTTGGTTGAGGCACTGGGAAGGTCGCGGGTTGGAATTTTACATTGACATAATCCTTTTGGCCGCACCATGACCCTGGGTTCGACTCAGCCTCTAACCGAAATGAGTACCAGGAATATTTCCTGGGGTGCCGGTGCGTAGGTCTGACAACCTTACCACCTTCATGTGTCGACTGGCTTGAAATCTGGGAACCTCAACCTCCTGAAACCCTCAGGGCCTATCCAAGCCTGTACAAGTATTGCTTTACCTTTACCTTTACCTTTTATCTCCGTGAATTCTTCTTAGAATGAGAAATGCTTCAGACAGGTTTTAGAGAAAATTAAAACACATTTTATGTTCAGTAACTTTTTTTTTTTCGAAAATCTTGCTGTTTGTGAGATAATGTGGAAAAGCTTATGTAGGCAGACAGGCCACAGATGACAATATAATAGGGCGCATTGCGCTTAGTATGCTGCATGACTAGGGCTGCAGTCACAGGCATTCACAAAACGTAATGGTTGTTTCTTTTGCATGACTACAATAGTTACGCGAACTCGCCTGTGTCCCGTTAGACGTGAGTTGCCTGTCTTGTTATGTCTTGCATTACAAGCACCTTGCTTTTCAAAATATTTTTACCATATTGCAACTTGCACAGTCCGTGGAGCAGATTGACACAGCACAGAAGTGAGGTAGAAGCCTTTCCATCCAGTGCCTGATGAATATTATGGAATATGTACAAGTTATTTTTAGTGCAATAGTGCTACAACTCATGTGTGGTCTTTCATTCAGCTTCGCAAATACGGAGGAAACATGAATAAAGCAGGCAAATACGTGCGACCTGTGTTATTATAGAAAAGGAATGTGTCACTTATTCTGAGTTTGTGTTTGTAGCCTTAGTTATTCAGCATAAAATGCGCATGCGCCTTTTTGTAATCTGCGGCCAGTTCGGCTTTACAGTATTTTTCCACACCTCATAAAAGACGGCATTTTAAGGAAAAACTGTTGAATAACAAATTGAGTAATTCGACAACATGCACGGTGTAACAACGAAAATAACAAAATGTGTTGTAATTTTCTCTACAATGTCTGTCTAAAACATTTCTCATTGTAAGACGAATTGAGCGATGTATAACAAATGTACGTTTCTCTTCATGTAAAGTACCTGTTACCCTTGTCTGATTTTAATAAAACTTTAATTTTCTCGACAGGTTTTCGAAAAATACTCAAATATATTTCATGAAAATCCTTCCTGTGGGAGCCGAGTTTCCCAATTCGGATGGACAGACAGACAGACACGTCGAAGCTTATAGTCGCTTTACGCAATTTTGCGAAAGCGCCTAAAAATAAAAATAAAAAATTTTCCCAAATATTCCACCAACACCCTTCCGCCCTTCCCCCGTCCTGATCGCAGAGCTCCTCGTTATGCATTTTTCTCTGACCTCCCAGCACTGCCTGTGCGTTATATCAACCATCCTCCCCAACACACTGCTCGCAAACACTCTACGCTAATATCACGTCCGTAAAAGACACCAAGTTTGACACCCGTACAAAACATCAAGTAAAACTATATTTCCGTAAATCAAACAAGGAACCGCCAAACTAGCACCATTCCGTAAATGTAATCGTGGTATATCGGAGACAACTGTAACACCTTCGCATAAAGGAAGGATAGACTTGATGGGTTGTTAAGCGTGACATAATCATTTCAGTATTTACTTACAAGCCGGTATGTTACGGCCTTCATTTGGCCATCTTCGTGGCGTTTTAGCCTACTACATATCACTCCAGAGCTATTAAACTTTTCATTAGGTGCATAATACTGTGCAGAATGATGCTTATTACGATCATATAAGTCCGAAACAGGTTGGGCTGGAAAATATGCCGTAATCTGCACTGCTGCTCGTTATGGTACTGTGATCTTATGCCATCTTATCGAGAGTAGGATACAGCGGGCATGAAATCAATTAGTGATTCTTGAATTACTTAATGACGGTGTTTCAGGTACATAAATGAGGTAACGCTGAATTGTACCATTATTGTTATTGACGTATTACAAACGAGGTGAGCGGAAAATCCTTCAACATGAAAGGTCATTAAATTGGGTGTTACAGTCATTAGGCAGTTTCTCCGTTCCTGTGTAACCGTGTACACCTGTCAGTAATGCTATAAGCATGTAAGGGATGCTATACAGCTAAATCTAGAGTACAAACTGCAAAGATTATTCACAGATTTTAGCACTTCACGCATCGGCGACAGCAAGGTTAGGATTGCCTGGTTGCGTGCTGCAGTCAGTACAGAGCAGAGACTGAAGATTACTCCATAAGCACCATTCCTTTACAAATAATGCAGAACTAATTGTACAATATAAAACAACAAAAGGCATCTTTTCTAAACTAATATTTTAATTTTTATGGCGTCTTCTACGTGTTGAGAAAACCGATGGTTCATCTTCAGGAAGACGGTTGTATGTGCAGGTATGGAATGATATTAGTGTGTTGGACGTGCATCATTGTAGGCAGTCATCCGCCTACAATACTGCCTGTTTCGAAACAAAAGGCGAAGTGTATTTCTTCAAAAAAATAAAAAATAAAAAATTTAACAGATTTTCTTTTTCAAGTTTTAAGAGAAGAAACACGACGATAAATCCAACATTTTTTAAACCAAACAAACATTCATAGCAGTTTCACGTTCAGGTGACAATGCATCGTGATAAACTCTTATAATAAAACCAATTAGATGCACTAATTTCTCAAATTTATTTTTGGAATAAAACTCTACATGTTTCGGACAGTTCCTCTATCCATCGTCAGGACTTTTGCACTGCACACACGGCAATGGTATATTTCATACTGCAGTTCCGTCCTAATCCTGCAAGCAAGCTCACAGCAAACCTGAATGAAATATACCATTGCCGTGTGTGCAGTGAAAAATTTCTGATGATGGATAGAGGAACTGTCCGAAACATGTGGAGTTTTATTCCAAAAATAAATTTGAGAAATTAGTGCATCTAGTTGGTTTTATTATAAGAATTCATAGCAATCATGATGTAATGTTTGGCACATTCACTGCTAATCATTAAACTGTCTAGGCTACGTAGAGAGTGATCAGGTATTAGTGGTTCGATTCCAAAGAGAGCATATATTTTTCTCTGCAAATCCTCATCGGCTCTGAAATCCACCCAGTCGGTACCGGGTTATTTCTATGGTTTTAAAGCGGCCAAGGCTTGAAGTTCACCAACCCCATCTCGAGCCGAGGTTACGAATACCTGGAGCCATACCTCCATCCCCACGTATTTCCACGTCGCAGAGTTTAATTCGACCCGGCGCATTATTCTATTTTAGCTGTATCCGTTACTCTTAAAGGTAAAGTTTTCCCATCACAGGCCTGGTGTGGCCGTGAGGGTGGGTAGATGTATAGCTCTAATCTTCCATGACCGCGGCACTAGAAGGGGGTGAGTGGTCAGCAGCACGTCCGGGCCGCACTTTACTCCCGGGAAAGACCCGGTACCCATTTTACAGGAAGCTGGATGGGCCCCAGGGCCGGTCTGGACGGACGGAAAATCTTGTCCCCACCGGGATTCGATCCCGGACCATCCAGCCCTTAGTCAGTCGCAGTACCGACTGAGCTACCCGGCCCACATCCGTTTCTCTTAGCCTTTCTTAATTACAAACAGCTATGAATAGGCTGTATATTGCTTTGAACATCTGGATAACAGTGTAATTATTCAGACGCCCAGCCATTAAATGAAGCGTTGTATGACGCATTTATCTCCTCACATCTGTATGTCATTTGAGTATTTGTTAGAATGTGAATTACATTGCCAGGTCACAGGCCGATCTGTTTATGCTTTCAGTTTCTCTTCAACAAATTATGTGACTTTGGGAATAACAAATAAATATCATGAACTTAACTGGAAACTGAAATTTCAAAAAAACGAGGCCCGGCTTTGTTACTTTGTGTAGTGTCATGGACAGAAAACGTACTGAGAGCTTCGTACAGTGTGATAACGAGACTGTTTATTCACAGTAGAATGGGCAGTGCCAATCAACGTTGTGGCGTATTAATAACCGAAGAGTTCAAACCAGCCCACACACACCCACTTAGCTGTTCAGCACGTAGTGAGCTGTGCACACACAAGTCGGGTTCATTTAGTGTGTGTGTGTGTGTGTGTGTGTGTGTGTGTGTGTGTGTGTGTGCAGTGCAATATTGCGTCATACAACGCTGTGACAAGACCACCCGCTAAACTGGCCACACTTCTCGTCTCTCTTCGTACCTGCCTACATAATTAACTGACCGAATAACAAAGCAGATGAAAATTGTGGTCCTTCATGGCGAAGACAATTAGAGAGGGTTGTCTCCTGTGTGACAACCCTGGTTACAGTCGTTTCACGAGGGAAACGAAACGCTTGTGGCTACCAAGGGAACCACACGATGTTCTAGAAACTAAGAGCTGTATTCGTAGGAATGATCTTCACAGCAAATTAATTTCTGCAGCATGCACACGGCCTTCTTGGATGTTGTCTCCATAGCAGTTACACTGTCCACATATCTACCTGCTGTGACAGCGCGCGGAACACATTTGGCTCCATTTTGTATTTAATTTTAATTATGGTCTGTTGCAGGTCTTGGATATCACTGCTACTACTACTACTATTGAGTTTCTGGACTGTTACGCAGCGTAGAGTGTTAATTATTTACCGACGTTTCGGAAACCTATCGGTCCCATATTCATGGGTACACTTAGGTACCTACGTCTTCCCGGCATTCTTCTTGGGCTTGACCCTTGAAGACCGAACCGGTAGATTGTCCTGAAACGTGGGCAGCTAACTACCAATCAGTGCTGCCTAACATCCCATAAGAGGGGAGACATCATTTACACCGCGGCGGAAGCCTCAAATCTTAAAGTACTATTACTATCATCATCATAATTTTTGTTATTTTACCTATTTTTTGTTTTGTTTTGTATTTTTATATGCATTTGTGTATTTGTGGTGGCTATAAACTGCTGTGAAGGCAGCACAGACATAAATAATTATGTTTATCTCTCATCTGCATTGTTCAACCTATCTTAGTGCAGAATACACTTTGAAAGAAAACGCAGTCATCATTATAACGGTAGCTCAGTCACTGTAGGGACTAGGCTACGATCTGAACAACCGATGTTCGGTTCCTCACAAGTGCACGTATTTTTCTCTTGACCCTGTTCTGTCAGGAGCCTGAGTACCGCATTAGATATAATGATCAGGCTGTAGGTCGGACAGCCAGGGGATGGTGGGTCGATCCCCGACAAGGGTGCCAAATTTTTTCTTCCTTGTAAAGCGTCTGGGGCTCACCCAATTTCCGGGTCAGTGGATACCGAGAACACAAAGTGGCCGGTCGTCAATCTCGCCGCACACCGTCACCTAGTGCCGAGGTTAACAAACGTAGAGCTGTATCGCCACTCTCCCTTGTACCCCTTAATTTAACACGTCTGTGTCTCCCACCTAGATTCCTGCTCGATGACAACCGGGGTAAAGCCACGCGCAGCGTTAAGCTTACCGCTATTCTTTCTCTAAAGCCGTGATTAGGAATATGTGGAACTCATTCCTCATATTCTCCTCATATATTCTTTCGTGTTTTCTAATTTCTTACGGGTGTTTTTTGAAATTGTCATTATCATTGTCATAATCTTCGTCGTCGTAATCAGCATGACACTAGACACAGTCAGATGGTGAACTCTGCGAGAGAGTCTGCATTCAAGCCGTGGAAATCAATAGGGGATTCAAGAACGTGGTGATGTGCTGAAGTCGGGAGAAGACATGCGGGTGTCTGGAGGTCGGACGGGGTGCCGCATCGGCAAATGAGAATTCCTGCTGGAGTCGTCAAGAGCTCCCCAGCAGACGCAGAAGTATGTTAGGTCTAGTTATGGAAGCATGAGCGAACTAACGACGTTGAGTTGAGTTTCCGACTTCTGTTCCTATGCAGGTTGCTGTCTTCTTAATTCTGGTATAAATTTATCTTTCATCGTCACGGTGATATTCGGATGACGTAACAAGACGACGGCTACTTTAATAATTGCATAAAACTTCGAGGTTTCTTGGTCAAACGAGACTGAGGTTTATTATTATTATAAACACATACTGACTGTGGTATTTACTGAGAATGTGTTCGGCTTTAACCCGCTTGAGAATATTTTTCTACTATGTGCAATAAAGCACAGTTGTCGCCTCTCCGCGCAGTGAAGCCATGTACGAAGTGCCGAACATTTTAGCTACCCTAATGGAGGTGGTCAGGTATATCTCCACGGCATAGGAAGCTAGGTGGCTGCCATAGCCGGTCTGGACTCTTTAGAAAAGAGAATATTCTCTTCCCTCTGTTGGGAGTCGAACTTAGGACCATCAATTCCACAGCCCCTTTCTAAATGCAGTATTTCATTTCGCACTGTAAGCCTTCGAATTCCAACACACCAAATTAAAGTTGGCAACGATATCTGCGTGCATGTGCGTTACTGATAGTCACTCCTGTTCTTCGCGTATCGTTTTTCGTTGCCGGTAATTATTTCAGAACTTCAGCCTGTTGTCTTCCCATTACCTTCCGTGCTATCGACCTGTGCGAAGTTGCAGCAGAGCACTGACACAAACTTAGTTTGCATTGCAGTCTCCTGAAAAGACGTGAACAGTGGTCTATTAACCTGTGCCTAAAGGGGTAGCCGAGTAAACAGTTGGTCGCCTCAGCAAGGTGGATCAGTATCACATGATACAGTGACGTGGGTCTCATCTTTGCCCGACACGCCAACTCATTTCTTCCTAATTTACTGTCTGTTCTAGAAATAAGCATGCCAGTCATGAGATAATGAGAAGAAAATCGAGTTTAAGAGAGAGATTCCTATGACTCGCCAGTTGTCTAAATGTGACTTTCAACGACGCACGATTCGCTGTTCCTTCTGTGTAGTAAGGAGCTGGATAAAGCTGTCGGAACGAAAAAAATCACGAAAGCGAAATGGAGAATAGTTTACCAGAAAAATAAATATTTTCGGACACCCCTATGGACCGGGCTTTTGTTATTCTATACCCTTCAGTGTATACAAATCCAAAATTTAAATTCTTATATTTTCAAGAGACTACGTCTGTGATGGTTTAGAACTAAGTAATTGTCTTCAACTCGCAGTGGGGGATACAGGGTGTCCATTAAGTCACTGTACACCTGTACAGAATGTAACTAGTCCATGCTGCACTTAACAAGGTACAAGTGACCATGAAGTGACCGGGGTATGCTTTCTTTCTGTAACGGCAATCTGAATTTCTTACATTATTGTTACGGTTTCTGTAAGGTGCTCTGTGTTCCGTGCACTTGGAGTGTAAGGCTGCCTTCCCCGCCGTAGATTCACGTTCTGAGTAATGTGGTCATATTTTTTGTGGCTGTGTGTGGCTATGTATATGTGGAACTGTGACTTTTGGTAAGCTTATTTTCCATTCCCGGATGACAAATGAATGGGTGTTGAGGTCTTCGTTCTTCTGGGATGTTACGCAGCTCGTATTGCTGTTTACTGACGTTTCGAGACAGCCCATCGGACCAATCTTGAACGGTAAATTATCCATTCTTCTTGCACTGTTGGGTCTTTAAAGATGGCACCAATAGGCTGTCTCGCAGCCTAGGTAAATGGTACCAACACACGCTGTGTAACGCCCTAGAAGACTGGAGACATTATCTACACCGTTGCGAAGGCTGAAATTTCGTAATGCATATGGAGCTTTGGTGGAATGAAGCTGAGTGGGAGAGAAACCGGTAGTACAGTCCATTTGGTCGGCTACCCAAGCTCTTTACACATTTGTCACTTGACATGGATATCAGACTTCATGATGAGTCACCGAGCCACTTGGCTTAAGCAGAGACGCTGCTGTCTTTTATCGGGAGATGCCCGTTTGCTGTCTCTGCTTGGAAATCGGCTTCCTGACTGAGATACTTCGTGGTTACTTATCATTTTGAGGACAGTCTTTGCAGTATGCCACTACTTCGTTGTTACATATCCCTTCGAATTTGTCTTTCGCTCACCACCCAACCGTTTGACGCTGCCTGTTCCCATCCGTCGGCACACGAATTCATATTGCACGAGATAACTCTGTTCGGCACGCTATGTAAGCCTGTATATTTCGTAACACGTAATAACATTGCAAAGGTTAACATTTCATATAAAATAAGAACCGTTCCCACACTTCAGTATGGCAGCGAAGTTTCTAAAGACGCAATGACTGTGTCAGCAAACTTCAGGCGGTTGAAAGGAAAACTGTAGATGTATTAAACGATGGAGAAAATTGGCTAGAACTTAAAGTGAAAATATACAGAGGGAATTAAGTACCAATTAAATAAATTAATTAATCTAAAAGTCGACTGTAGATGAAACCGATTTAATAATCTAAATGAAAATTGAAAACTATGAAAGTATGCATCAAAATAGACGGAGAGATCTAGAGATATGCATCTAACATTCCGAAGAGAGCAGTAAAGTTGTATAGGACTTTGGTAAGCCGTGTCAAGAAATAGAAGAATAGGAAGAATGAAGAAGAAAAAGATAAGAATGGGGAAGAAGAAAATATAAGGCGGAAGGAACAGAGAAGAAGTGTATGAAGAAGAGAGAAGTAAGAGTAGAAAGAAGCGGAAAGTGGAAAAAAATAAAAGTAAAAGATAGATAGAATGAGGAATAAAATGATGATAAGGAGGGAGAAGAAGAAGACGGAAGGGCAAAAATTATCGGATGTCCTAATACGTTTGTATTTCAGATATTTCGACAGGTCTCTCAGTTCGCAGTGGATCACAACTGTATTCGGCGAGCATGTGGGACGCCAGTCGGCAGTGAGAGAGATATCGCATGTGTCACCACCTTCGTACCAGGAATCAAACGGCGAAACGCGGTTACGGGAACACGACACACTCCGTTCTGAATTAAGCGCTGTAGCATGCTGGAGACGCGGCACATGCAATGAGAAGGAATACAATATGTCGAATATAGAAGGCACTGGTGTACGCGTTACGTGGGGACCCTAGGGCGCCAATTTGTTATTATTATTATTATTATTAGTAGTAGTAGTATATATTTATTTATTCTTAGTTTACTTAGCTACGCTGTTGTGACTCAGATTATAGTCCAGCAAATTATGGATTCGGCCGGTCTCAGTGGCCACGCGATCTAAGGCGTAGGTCTGCGGCCGCTTGCTTACTGGGGTTGGGGGTTCGAATGCCGCCGGGAGCAGGGTTATCTGTCTCTTGTGAGGGCTGTGTTTTGATGGGTTGAGGTCTCTGCGACGGGCCGATCCCTCGTCCAGAGGAGTCTTACCGTGTGTGTGTTTGTGTCGGAGTGTGTTCAGTTGCAACAGTAACCTTCTGCACCTCACAATTAAGAAAGTCAGACTGGGAAGGAAAGAAAGAAAAAAAATGTTACATTCGCAGGGACGTGAAATGAAGTGGTCGTTGACTAATTTTAGGAAATGTCGCGGACTGTACCAGAAGGGACTGAACAGAACAACGATAATCTGTCAGCATAGCCGTGTACGGGCAGAGACTTGAACCTTGGACCCTCCACATATGAAGCATGGATGCTGATCAGTCGGCCACGACGTTCCTTTTGCTGTACTTTTTATGCCGTATTTCGACGTCAGGGGGCTGTTTTACAGCTCGGAGGTCTACACAATCACCCTGTATAACTTTGTTGTCCCGACGTGCTGAGACCGGTAGGTGATCCTCTTTCGGGAAACGGATGTGGTTCACCGAATCACATATAGTTTTAGTTATTTCTTTTTACTTGTTTTATTTACTCAATTTATTGTTGATACAATTTTAAAAAAAGTCGTGCTGTATCAAGTTAAACAACTAAATTATATTTTCTTAAAATAATACAGTCACTTGTACTACCGTACCCAGACCTCTCGTACGCTAATGACTTCCTTACTGGACTACTAGTGTCCGTTATTAACGCTAACAATTTCGGCGTTTAAATCTCTTCCCTCCTACCTATCACCAACGGTTCTGAATATACGTCGGCAGATTAACCTACAACGCATGGCCATGAACCGTCCGTAACTGATGCCAGCAATCCTAATAAACGACTATACTAAAAATGATCGGCTACAGAGTTTACACCAGCTCGTGTAGGCCTAACCGTTAGCGCAGACTGCACATAGTATTTTGTTGCTTAAAAGTTATTTTTCCGCTTCTGTCTATGTTATTTGTGTCCTAAGAACTTCCATTAACAACAGGACTAACTGTTCTTAAAAATTTTCCTTTGAAAGTGTTCTTGAAATTAACACGTGTTTAGTGGATATCAGTAGGTATTTCTTATTTTTGTATTACCTTCATTCTGCATGAAGACCTATGCATAGATAGGAGAGAAATATTAACACGAATCTTGAATAAACTGGCGCGGAAGTCGTGGAACGCAGAAATGTGAGTCAGACAAAGAAAAGTTGCAGACTCTGCTGAGCGCTGTAATGGAACTGCGGATCCGGTGAAATGGGGTGATGTTTCAGAAGTTAAGGGGCTTCCATATTATTAGTTTCATTTTGCGGAAAAACAGTTGGTTGGGGCACTGCGCTACAACGGTCGCGTGTTAGATTCCCGTTGCTGTCATTAGAATTTTCTATTGACATAATCCTTCCGGCCGCACTATAACTCTGGGGTCGCCTCCAGCTCTAACAGAAATTAGGACCAGGAATATTTCCTAGGGGGTAAAGGCGGCCGATTATCTTGAAATCTGGGAGCCCCAACCTCGTGGAAACACCTGTACAGGGATTGCTTTACCTTTGTCATACTGACAGCTTCCGTAAGTGCATCACGTATAAGTAATTGCACTTGAAATTGGGTCTCTGAAGGATTAAAGAATTAGACCTCTTGACGCTCTGAATGATAATGTTCCGCTATGCACAGCTGAGCAGACAGACCCGAAACACACACACACACACACACACACACACACACACACACA
>Ga0123354_10009034_pt1 | contig 15214 bp, 11 predicted proteins | sample TergutLab28metaG_2_FD_97872 | JGI IMG/M metagenome (GOLD analysis project Ga0123354, IMG submission 97872) | Labiotermes labralis P4 segment gut microbial communities from Petit-Saut dam, French Guiana - Lab288 P4 | ecosystem: Host-associated > Arthropoda: Insects > Digestive system > Gut ...
AAAAATGGCGATAAGAATAGTCGGGGTAGATTTGCCCCAAAACAAAAGAGGTGAAATTGCGTTAACTTATATATTCGGCATCGGTCGCAGTTCATCCAACAAAATCCTGTCGGAAGCAGGAATCGATAGAGATATCAAAGTAAAGGACTGGACGGATGAGCAGGCGACAGTCGTGCGCGAAATCATCGGCAGAAGTTATAAGGTAGAAGGCGACCTTCGATCTGAAGTTCAATTGAATATCAAACGATTAATGGATATCGGCTGTTATCGCGGTATCCGTCACCGTATCGGCTTGCCCGTGAGAGGACAAAGCACTAAGAACAATGCCCGTACCCGAAAAGGACGTAAGAAAACGGTTGCCAATAAGAAAAAAGCAACGAAAGGATAATTGATATAATTTATAAGATAATATGGCAAAGAAAACAGTTGTAGCTAAAAAAAGAGTAGTAAAAGTTGATGCAAACGGTCAGCTGCATGTCCACTCTTCGTTTAACAATATCATTGTTACCCTGGCAAACAGCGAAGGACAGGTTATATCCTGGTCTTCAGCAGGTAAAATGGGATTCCGCAGCTCGAAGAAAAACACGCCTTACGCAGCTCAAATGGCTGCGCAGGATTGCGCAAAAATTGCCTACGATTTAGGGCTGAGAAGAGTGAAGGCGTATGTGAAAGGTCCCGGCAACGGACGGGAATCAGCTATTCGTACCGTGCATGGCGCCGGAATTGAAGTAACGGAAATTATTGACGTCACCCCGCTTCCGCACAACGGATGCCGCCCTCCAAAGAGAAGAAGAGTTTAATTAAAAATAAAGAAAATGGCAAGATATACTGGACCAAAAACAAAAATTGCGCGTAAATTCGGCGAACCAATTTTCGGACCGGACAAAGTGTTGAGTAAGAAAAATTATCCTCCGGGACAACACGGCAACGGAAGAAAGAAAAAAACTTCCGAATACGGTATCCAATTGCGCGAGAAACAAAAAGCAAAATACACGTATGGCGTATTGGAAAGACAGTTCCGCAACATGTTTGATAAAGCTTCCCGCTCCAAAGGCATTACGGGCGAGGTGCTTCTTCAGTTGCTGGAATCGCGGTTAGACAATATCGTTTTCCGCATGGGCTTGGCAAAATCAAGAGCAGGCGCACGCCAATTGGTGTCGCACCGTCATATTGTTGTAGATGGTAAAGTGGTTAATATTCCTTCTTATACAGTGAAACCGGGACAATTAGTGGGTGTTCGCGAAAATGCCAAATCCATGGAAATTATCCTTGACAGCGTTTCGGGAATCAATCACAGCAAATACCCTTGGATTGAATATGAGTCTTCGTCGATGAGCGCTAAATATTTGCATATCCCCGACAGAGCTGATATTCCTGAAAATATTAAAGAACAGTTAATCGTAGAATTATATTCTAAATAAAAAACGTTCATAATGGCGATATTAACATTTCAAAGACCCGACAAAGTATTAATGCTGGAAGCGGACAACCATTATGGGAAATTCGAATTCCGTCCGTTGGAACCCGGCTATGGGATTACCATTGGTAATTCTCTTCGCCGCATTCTCTTATCATCGCTTGAAGGCTTTGCAATCACTTCTATCCGGATCGATAGCATTGATCACGAATTTTCCACTATTCCGGGCGTTATTGAAGACGTAACGCGACTCATTCTCAATCTCAAAAAAGTACGTTTTAAACACGTAATTAAAACCATTGAAAATGAAAAAGTAACCATTAATGTTTCCGGAACTGAAAAATTCACAGCCGGAGACATTGGTAAACAATTGGCCGGTTTTACTATTTTGAATCCTGAATTGATTATTTGTACGATGGATAAAAGCGCCAATTTCAATATTGAATTAACCATTGAAAAAGGACGCGGTTATATTCCCGCCGAAGAAAACCGTACGGAAAATGATGCGATTAACCAAATTGCTATCGATTCGATTTTTACGCCTATCCGTAATGTAAAATATACAATTGATAATTTCAGGGTAGAACAAAAAACGGATTACGAAAAATTGATTCTTGAAATCACAACCGACGGTTCGATTCACCCGAAAGAAGCGCTAAAAGAAGCCGCCCGCATACTGATTCACCATTTCATGCTATTTTCCGACGAGAAGATTCATTTGGAACCGGTTGCATCCGAAGTGAGCGAAGAATTCGACGAAGATGCCCTCCACATGCGCCAATTGTTAAAGTCGAAATTAGCCGATATGAATCTTTCGGTGCGCGCATTAAACTGCTTGAAAGCTGCCGATGTGGAAACTTTAGGCGAATTGGTTAAGTATCAGAAAAACGATTTGTTGAAGTTCCGTAACTTCGGGAAAAAATCGTTAACCGAATTGGACGATCTGCTCGACCATCTGAATCTCACCTTTGGAATGGACATCATAAAATATAAACTCGATAAAGAATAAAGTAATTAAGATGAGACATAATAATAAAATTAATCATTTAGGCCGTACTCACGCTCACAGAGACGCCATGCTTTCGAATATGGCGGTTTCTTTGCTCATGCATAAAAGAATATTTACGACCCTTGCCAAGGCAAAAGAACTTCGTAAATACGTAGAACCGCTCATCACGAAGGGCAAGGAAGATACTACTCATTCAAGGCGTGTAGTTTTCCAGAGTTTACAAAATAAATATGCTGTGACGGAATTATTCGGCGATATTTCTCAAAAGATAGGCGACCGTCCCGGCGGTTACACCCGGATTATAAAGACCGGCAACCGGTTGGGCGACAACGCTTCGATGTGCTTTATCGAATTAGTGGATTACAACGAATTGATGCTGAAAGATAAAAAAGCGCCGGCAAAAGCGAAAACCCGCCGTTCGAGTTCGCGAAAGAAATCGGATGTTGCAGCAGCTCCTGTCGAAGCTCCCAAAGCGCCGGCTAAGGCAAAGAAAGCTAAAGCTGTTGAAGAAGTTCTTGTTCCTGAAGCCGTTAATGTTCCTCTTGTTGAACCGGTCGAGGAAGCCATAGAAGCTAAGGTCGAAGAGACTCCGGAAATTCCGGCAGTTGAAGTCCCTGAAGCTCCGGAAACGGAAGAAACAAAATGAATAAGAAGAAGTTACAGGTTTAAAGGAAGTTACAAGTAAAAAAGGAGTCTGCAAATAGTTGCAGGCTTTTTTTTTGGATCAATCTAAAAAATTGAGGGATAAATGAATCCGGAACGGATTCGATATAAGTAGCCGGATGTGTAACGTCCTGTAAAAGAATGAATAAACTACCAACAAGCGGCAATACATTGTGTTTGTTTGGCGTAAATGTAGTGAGAATATCTTTATTTTGAGAATCAGATAACGTTTTTCATTTTCTACCCATATTTTGCCCTAATGGGACACTTTTTACGACGGAATGAGCAAAACTTTTTGTCTGATACGAAAATTTATGATACTTATATAGCAATATTGTCGCAATAATTGTATATTAATTTTATTTAACTAATTTAAATGAAATATAATGCCACATTTTTTTGTTTATTGATTTTATTTACAATACATTTGCACATTTATCTAACGAATTTACCAATGAAACCCATTTTCTTCAAAAAACCGCGAGAAGGCATTGTGTGAAGGCTCCCGCAACAAGAATACGAGAGCGAGGGAAAAGATATTTTACTTAAATTTTCAAATAATAAATTTAAAAAATGAAAACAATGAATATGAAACGCACACTATTAATATTATACATTATTATGTCGCCTCTTTTTGTGAATGCGCAACGTGAGAATTCTACAAAGCAAAACAAGGATTGGAAGTTAGCGGCAGGAATAACCGTATATACTAATAACAATTATGTAATGGACGAAAAAGTTTTGGAAAGGCAACCGATAGAACCGAATGTGAGATTTAAATTTATGCGGCACAATGTTTTGAGATTTCAATTCCCTTTTTCTTTGAAAGTAAATATATCCGGAATACCGGGTATTGAAAGTCCATATTTGGATCAGGTGATGAATGGAAATGGAGAAAACAAGGCGTATGAAATTTGGAAAGGAATGGAAGCCGGTACCTTTAATTTTATCCGTATGAATCAATATTATTATAATTTGTTTGGAGCTTCGCTGGGCTATGATTATGATTATAAATTAAAGTATGGCTTCTCTATTTTCGGAGGATTTGACTTTTCATTTACGCACGAAAAAATTTCCGCTGACTATATTGGAGTTGATTTTTCTGAGTTAAATGAAGATAATCAGGCGCAACTGAATGACCTCGATTTTTTAACATATAAATGTCAACTAAATTGTCTATCTATCAAACCTTTGTTGGGGTTAAGATATATTTTTCAAAAAAAAATTTTGTTAGAATGTTCTATTGGTAAAGGATTTGCTTTTTTTAATAAACTAAATGGAAGGCATACAATTCAAAGTTTTGACTCAAACGATATAACCGTTTTGCCTTTTTGGCAAAGAAGGGATTACAAACAAGTGATTACACAATTATCAATCAATTATTTATTTTAAAAAAGACAAAGATGAAAAAGGAAATTTTTACGATTTTATTGTTATTATTAGCTTTATCGTCAGTTAAAGCTAATAAATACGAATGTCAGTTAGTTATTGCAAATGGAGATTCTTCATTTGTTTATGTAAAAGATTATTATAATACAAAGTGGGTATACCCGCTCTATGAATATCCGACGGGATAAACACCTGTTAGAAAAAATATATTTTACTTAAATATTCAAATAATAAATTTAAAAAATGAAAACAATAAATATGAAACGCACACTATTAATATTATACATTATTATGTCGCCTCTTTTTGTGAATGCGCAACGTGAGGATTCTACAAAGCAAAACAAGGATTGGAAGTTTGCGGCAGGAATAACCGTATATACTAATAACAATTATGTAAGGGACGAAAAAGTTTTGGAAAGGCAACCGATAGAACCGAATGTGAGATTTAAATTTAAGCGGCATCATGTTTTGAGATTTCAATTCCCTTTTTCTTTAAAAGTAAATATATCCGGAATACCGGGTGTTGAAAGTCCATTTTTGAATCAGGTGATGAATGGAAATGGAGAAAACAAAGCATATGAAATTTGGAAAGGAATGGAAGCCGGTACCTTTAATTTTATCCGGACGAATCAATATTATTATAGTCTGTTTGGAGCTTCGCTGGGCTATGATTATGATTATAAATTAAAGTATGGCTTCTCTATTTTCGGAGGATTTGACTTTTCATTTACGCATTACGAAATTAATACTGATCATATTGATATTTATTTTACTGAGTTAAATGAAGATAATCAGGCGCAACTGAGATACCTTGATTATTTGACAAATAAATTTCAAGAAAATTGTTTATCTATCAAACCTTTGTTGGGGCTTAGATATGTTTTTCAGAAAAAAATTTTGTTAGAATGCTCTATTGGCAAAGGATTTGCTTTTTTTAATAAACTAAATGGAAGGCAAACAATTCAAAGTTTTGACTCAAACGATATAACCGTTTTGCCTTTTTGGCAAAGAAGGGATTACAAACAAGTGATTACGCAATTATCAATCAATTATTTATTTTAAAAAGACAAAAATGAAAAAGACAATTTTTACAATCTTATTGTTAGCGTTCGCTTTATCTTCAGTTAAAGCAAAAAACATATACAACTGTCGGTTAATTATTGCAAATGGAGATTCTTCATTTGTATATGAAAATGATTTTTATAATGTAAGATGGGCATACCCGCTTTATGAATATTCTTATATGGTAAAGACTAACAGCGGAATCATTGGGGCCGGAGTGGGTGACTTTACTATTACATTAACAAATGGGACGTTTTCCGACAATGGGAAAACAGAATTAACTGTTAATGAAAATATTCCATTTAAGGTAAAATGGAATGATATCACTGGAAACGGAGTCATTAGCATTAGCAAAGCAAATCCACATGATTCCAAAGAAGATACCGTTATTATGGGAACGCCCATTAGTTTTACTTATAAATTAGCGACGCTTAAAGGGCAAACGCCGAATATATTACTATCCAGCAATCCCCCCATGGGAAACACACAACCTGTTAAAATATCAGCGTGGACTGATATGGTATTCAATAATATTATTATGAATAGCGGATATGGCTTTGGTGTTGATTTGAAAGTAGAAGACTATTATGAATGGACATTACCTTCGGAATGGACTGCTAATGGGAAAAAAGGAACCTTTATACTCACTGTTTACGATAGTAAAAATATTAGTATTATTCCCGACCTTTTCACGACCGGAGAGATTAAAGTTAGGGCAATGAATAAACTGCAATCTGCAGGTAGCGATTACAAAACCTTCCCGATAAACAGGGAATTTAAATTCACGAGCTCACCAAGTATAACTTACGGAAATAAAACTGCTCAAACGTTTAGTGTAACAGCTGTTCCAGGATTCATATACAATTGGAGCGTGCCTGCCGGATGGCAGATAAACGGACAAGGGTCAACGCTTGAAGGATTAAATTTAAATAGCGTATCTATCACTCCCAATTTTTGTTCTCCTATAACTGATGTAATAAAAGTAAGATTGAAAAGCGGTAATTCCTTTTCGGACTGGCTTAACTCTCCTACGCAAATAGCAGCTCCAAACATTTCTCCAAATATTGTTCAAATATATCAATATGAAGAAACTACACTATCATTACAAAATATTGACGTGAATGAAATACAATCAGTAGATTTTTCAAGTAACGTAAAAAAGATTAGTAATCAAGGGGCTAATTATAAAGTTCTATTTCTTGATGCCGGAAATCTTGGGGTTAATGTATCTATTTTGTTAAAAGGGTGTTCTACTCCAATCACTTTCAATAAGTTGATTACTGTAAATCCATCCCGAATTACTATATCCGGTCCCGCCAGCGTATGTCCGAGCTCATCTGTAACCTATACAGCATCATCCAATGCTCCGGCGAATTTCTCATGGAGTTGCGGACCATATATCACGTTGGCTTCCAATTCCGGTAATTCCGCTACATTTTCTGCTATCTCCTTAGGTTCCACATGGGTTGCAATCAATTTTATGGGAATAGAACTTAAGAGACAAAATCTGATAATTGGAAATGGATCGATATCAATAACAGGCGCCGACATCGTGAGTAGCAATTCTTCAGAGCTATATTATCCGTCTTTGCTTTGTACTCCGACAACTGCAACTTACTATTGGGAACTTAAAGATCAATCAACCCAACAAGTAGAAACAGGTACATCCAGCCAAAGTCGTCCCTATGCGACCCTCAAGCCCAATTCCGCTTCCTACAAATCTGCTTATATCTTAAAACTTACGTATGAGGGTCTAACTTGTTCTAAAAATGTTATCATTTTGAATGGAACATTGTCGTTGATTACGCTTCAGATAGCATTTAACATGTCTCCTAATCCTGCTTCATCCGAAGTTTCCATTGAGATAACAGATAACGGTGATAGCCAATCATCTGCTAAATCTAACGCCGCGAGTGCGGTTGAACCAACCTATACGGTCACAATAGCAAATACGTCCGGTGTTATGATTAATAAGTCGCACAAAAAGGAAAGAAAATTCAAACTGTCAACTTCATCACTGCAAAATGGCATTTATAACGTTACCGTTTCCGACGGGATAAGCACCTGTCAAAAAAAATTGATCGTAAAGCATTAAGATTAGCGGCAAAAGGTTTGTTTTGTAAAAAAAATTAAAAGAAGACAGATAATAGATTAGCGCTCTAAAATTTATTATCTGTCTTTTTTACGATTGTTTTTACGTTGATCCGAAATAACTCGCTGCCGTAAGTGTAACAACCAACGGGCATCAGTTGATCGACTTATGCCAATCAGTTGATACACTGATGCCCGTCAGTTGTTGCAGCGACGCCCACCAGTCGGTAAACTTACTGTAACGAGATTCTAAAGTGATTACAACCGGATTATAACCGTTCCGTTCAGGCTTTAGAAAAAAAAACAGGTATCTTTAAAAAACAGGTCGAGTGGCAGTAGAAAAACACATGATTACACAATTATCAATCAACTTTTAACGTTGATCCTTTTTTACCGTAAACCCTTTACAAGTATAAAAAATGTCACATAATAATAATGATTATTAAATCTGATTATTCATTCAAAAAAAAATGTACTTTTGCGCGCGAACAAATAAGAAACATGGAAGATTTGCTTTTCTTGGACGAATTTTTCGAAGCCTCGGCAAAGAAATATCCTCATTCGACAGCTATCGAACAAGGCTTAAAAGTTTATTCCTATTCGGAAGCCAATGCCCTATCCAATAAGCTTGCACATTTTTTAAGAGAAAAAGGAATTGCTCCCGAAGAAAAAGTGGCGATACTTCTTCCCCGTTGCGCAGAAGTGTATATCGCTATGTTAGGCGTTCTAAAAGCTGGAGGAGCTTATATCCCGCTTGATCCCGAAATCCCCGCCGAGCGGGTTAATTATATTATGGAAGATTCGGGCGCCAAACTGATTATCACGGCAAATGAAATATTGGAACGCATATCTTCACAACTGAATGATTTTCTATTATTTAACTTTGACAATCAATTATGGGAATTGGATGAATATCCCGCTGCCAAGCCTGATGTTCCCAACCGGTCTGCCCATGATTTGTGTTACATTATTTATACTTCCGGGACGACGGGACGACCTAAAGGGGTTTTGATTGAACACCATAATGCAGCGAATTATATCTGCAACGCCTTGAAAATTTATCCGCTTGACCATTCGTATCGATCATTACAAGGATTTTCTATCTCTTTCGATGCGTCGGTCGAAGAAATCTGGCTGACTTTGTCGGTTGGCGCTACGCTGGTTGTCGGGACTTATGACATTATGCGGTCGGGCGACCGGTTTTCATCAATCCTGAATGATTTGAAAATTAATTTTTTATCTTGCGCCCCAACCCTGCTTTCGATGGTAAAGGAAGATATTCCCGGATTGAAAATACTCATTTTCGGAGGCGAGGTTTGTTCGACGGACTTGGCTCGCCGGTGGTGCAAAGAAGGTCGAGCGACGTATAATACTTACGGTCCGACAGAGGCTACGGTGGTTGCTACCTACTCGGTATTGAATCCTTCCAAAGTGGTGACAATCGGACGCCCGCTCCCCGGTTATGACGTGTTGATTGTAACCGAAGATCTGAAGTTGGTCGAAGGAGAAGAAGCCGGTGAAATTCTGACAGGCGGAGAGAGTATTGCACGCGGATACCTTCACCAACCGGAGCTTACTGCTAAAAAATTCATCGAAACCGATCAATTCGACGGAATAAAGAAACGGTATTACCGGACAGGCGATCTTGCCAAATATAACTCCGAAGGGGAAATTGTATTCATAGGCAGGGCAGACGCTCAGGTAAAAGTAAGAGGATTCCGCGTGGAACTTGCCGAAATTGAAGCGTTGTTGCTGACATGCAAAGGAGTGCAAGCCGCTGCCGTCAACCTGGATCCGAAAACTCAACAGCTGGCAGCCTACGTTGTCGCTCCCGGCAAGAATATCGACAGGGAAGATATTGCCAATCTTCTTCGGATAAGACTTCCTTATTACATGATACCTTCTACGCTCGACCTGATTGACGAATTGCCGATGACTTTGAGCCAGAAAATAGACCGGAAACGATTGCCTGAACCCGAAGTTCCGCTGGCGTTTTCTTCCGGGAAGGAAATAATTCAGCCTTCTACCGATATCGAACGGGATATTGTGAAAGTTATCGCCGAACATATCAAGCGGGACGATATTTCAATGGATGATAATTTCTTCAATGATTTGGGAGGACACTCGCTGCTTGCCGCTATTATCACCTCTCAACTGCGGGAAAATCCCGTATTCGAAGATATGTCGGTCGTTGATATGTATAAGCGCCCAATCCTTTCGGATTTAGCTAAAGAATTGGAAAAACGGCATTCTCAACAAAAAGCGGAACCGGTTCAAAAAAAACGGGATATTTATATTCCTTCCAATTGGAACTATTATACTTGCACATTTTTTCAAGGTATAGCCATGCTGTTGATAGCGCTCTTGTTCGGATTGGAATGGTTGGGACCGTTCTTTGTATATTCCTATTATTATCAGGCAACCGGCGAAATCGTTTATTCGCTGAGCATGATGCTTTTGATGTATTTTGCCTTGCTGCCGGCGCTATCGATATTTGCCGTTGTGTTTAAATGGTTGGTTATTGGTAAAGTAAAGTCGGGTAAATATAAATTATGGGGCAGCTATTATTTCAGGTTTTGGTTGACAGACCAAATCATTCATATTTGTCCCGTTACCTATTTTACAGGAACGCCGTTGATGAATTTTTTCCTTCGCGCGTTGGGCGCCAGAATAGGCAAAGATACTTATATCAATACTTCAGCGGTTTCGGTATGTGATTTGCTGACTATCGGCAGTAATGTCAGCGTCTGTACGGACACGCATATACGCGGTTACAACATTTCGGACGGCTATTTGCATATCGGAAACATCGATCTCGAAGACAATGTATTTGTCGGGACGCGCTGCAGCTTATCATGCAACAGCCGGATGGAAAATAATTCATCAATTGACGATTTGACCGCTGTTCCCGAAAACGGGATAATCCCTGCCAATGAAAATTGGGGAGGATCGCCTGCCGTAAAGATTGGAATGAATGAGAAACCGGTAAATCGTAAGTTATGGAGCATGGGAAAGGGGCTTCTATTTTTGGTAAGTACCTTTATTATCCCGCTGATAACGATGATTGCTTATTTTCCGGGTATGATGCTTATCACCCATGTCGATTACTCAACCGATAATTACGCCTTCCTGTGGCTCACAATTGTCGTTGGAGTTTCATTTATATTGCTTCTGACCGTCATTATTTCCATTATCAAGTGGTTATTGCTTGGAAGCATCAAAGAAGGAGTATATCCGGTTAACAGTATCTTTTACTATAAGAAGTGGTTTTTCGATCAGTTGATGAAATTAAGTTTGCAGGTTATCGGAACTTTATATACCACGCTTTATCTTCAGAAATGGTTTAAAATTTTGGGAGTAAAAATGGGGAAACGGGTTGAGATATCGACTGTTGAATTTATTTCTCCCGATTTGCTCGTAACCGGCAACGAATGTTTTCTTGCCGATTCGGTTTCGGTAGGCGCCTCGCATGTCAGGAACGGAACTATCACGATAGCAAAAACTTATATAGGAAATCGTTCTTTTGTCGGCAACAGCGCCGTGATAAGTCCGGGAACGGTAATCAAAGATAATGCGCTGGTAGGAGTACTGACAAAAATGAAACAGGAAGATCTTCCTGTTAAGAGCGGGACTTCGTGGTTTGGTTCTCCGGCGGTTTATTTACCGAACAGGGATATCAATCATGATTTTTCTTTGGAAAGAACGTATAATCCGACCCGGAAACTTTTTGCCTTGCGCTACGGCATCGAGTTTTTCCGCGTGATACTGCCGGCAACATTGTTTATCTTACTTGCTTCATTAATAACAAATATTGTATCCTATCTGCAAGTTGAAAAAAATCTGGATGACCTTCTTTTTATTTTCCCTTTTCTTTATATTGGCGCCGGCGTAATCGGCGCTTTGATTACCGCGCTTTTCAAGTGGGTAATAGTGGGTAAATATAAGCCGTCCAAAAAGCCGCTATGGAGCAATTTTGTGTGGCGAAGTGAATTAGTGACAGGGCTGTATGAAAATTTTCTTGTCCTCTTTTTTCTGAATATGCTTATGGGCACGCCTTTTATAAAATATCCGCTTCGGCTGTTGGGTTGCAAGATTGGGAAACGCGCTTGCCTGTTCACGACGCAAATAACCGAATTCGATCTTGTCCATCTTGGCGACGATAGCGTGGTGAATGATAATTGTACGCTACAAACGCATCTGTTTGAAGACCGCGTGATGAAAATGTCGGACGTGAATATCGGCAAAGGGTGTAGCGTCGGAGGCATGGCAGTCGTTTTGTATGATTCGGTAATGGAAGATCATTCTATTCTTGAACCGTTGTCCGTGTTGATGAAAAGCGAAACATTGCCTGCCAATACCGTATTCAGAGGCGCGCCGGCAAAGAAAGTTTGAAGGCTGGATTCTTGACGATCGCCTCTACACTGTCTGTTTCAAATATTCCGCCGAACGATACGACGAGCGAACCAAAGGACCGCTTTCTACATGTTTAAACCCTGAAGAATAAGCTTTTTCCTTGTATTTTTCAAATATTTCGGGATGAACGTATGCCTTGACCGGCAAATGTTTCCGGGAAGGCTGCAAATATTGTCCGACAGACAGGAAATAACAACCGGCAGACAATATGTCTTCCATCAATTCAAATATTTCCGCTTCTGTTTCGCCTAAGCCGAGCATAAATCCTGATTTTGAATATACGCTTGATTCTCCGATTTGTTTCAGAACGGCTAAGCTTCGCTCGTAGCCGGCAGCGCTTCTCACAAAAGGAGTCAGCCGCCGGACGGTTTCCATATTGTGCGAAATGATTTCCGGAGCTGTCGCAATGACGCCGGCAATGTTTTTTGTATCTCCCCTAAAATCAGGAATCAACGCTTCTAAAGTGGTTTGAGGGTTGTAAGCCTTAATTTGCCTCAGGGTTTCCGCCCAATGTCCGGCGCCGGCATCAGGCAAGTCGTCGCGGTCGACGGAAGTAATCACAGCATGTTTCAATCCCAATTCCAGGATTGATTGCGCCACCCGCAAAGGTTCTCCCAAGTCCAAAGGCAAAGGTTTTCCGGTTTTCGTATTGCAGAATTTACAGGAACGGGTACAGATATCGCCGCCAATCATAAACGTGGCGGCGCCTTGATTCCAACATTCGCCCAAGTTCGGGCATCGTCCGCTTTGGCAGATCGTATGTAAATTTTGGGATGCTACAATTGTTCCGGTAGCCGAAAATTGCCGGTTGTTTCCCCAATGTATCCGCAACCAATCGGGCTTCCGGACATGTTCCTTCAATACTTCCATTTACAAATTCTTATTCAAAAAATCAATGATGCGATTGTAAAGATGAAGTCGTGTAGTTGTTCCTAAAATGCTATGGTTTTTATCCGGATAGACTTGCGTATCAAACTGTTTGCCGGCATCTTCCAATGCTTGCATGTAATAAATCGAATTTTGAAAATGCACGTTATCGTCTGCTGTGCCTTGAATCAGCAGCAACCGTCCCTGCAAATTATTCGCTAATTTCAAGGGCGATGACGCATTGTATCCGCTTTCATTTTCTTTAGGCGTACGCATAAACCGTTCGGCGTAAACCGAATCATAGAATCGCCAGTCGGTAACGGGCGCAATGGCAACTCCGGCTTTGAAAACGCCGTTGCCCCGGCTCATTGCCATCAGGACATTGTATCCGCCGTAGCTCCAGCCCCAGATTGCAATCCGGTCTTTATCGACGTAAGGCAAGCTACCCAAATATTGTGCGCCGGAAATCTGGTCGTCCGATTCTAAGTTCCCCAAATTCAAATAGGTACATTTTCTGAATTGTTCTCCGCGCGCGCCTGTGCCGCGTCCGTCAATCGACACGACCACATAGCCTTGCGACGCCAGATAAACGTCCCAATCTATTCCAAACCGGTCCAACACTTCCTGCGAACCAGGACCGCTGTATTGAGTCATCAGTGCGGGATATTTCCGATTCGGGTCGAAATTAACCGGTTTCATCATCCATCCGTTCAAGACAACTCCTTGCGGAGTAGTAAAGGTAAAAAATTCCTTTTGCGGATAACGGAGCGATTGAAGGCGGCTTTGCAGCTCGGAATTATCGTTCAATAGAACGAGTTGTTTTCCTTTTTCATCATTGATGGAAACAACAGCCGGCGTGGTTGCATTAGAGAATGTATTGACGAAATATTGGAAATTGCTGCTGAAATCCGCCGAATTGGTTCCTTCTTTTGTCGACAGTTTGGTTTTAACTCCTTTGGCGTCGATTTTATAAACCGAACGGCGCAAGGGACTTTCTTCCGCCGATTGATAATACGCCGTTTTCGTTACGGGATTATAACCGTAAAGCGCCGTAACATCCCACTGTCCGGAAGTCAATTGTCGTTCCTGAATGCCGTTGATTGTATATAAATAAGCATGGGCGAATCCGTCTTTTTCGCTGACATACACAAAATTATCCTTCGTAAAATAAATAGCTGCCATCCAATCCGGATCGATATAATTTTTATTTTCGTCACGAAAAGCCAATCGGGCAACGGTCGATTTCGGATTAGCATAATACATATTGAACTGATTCTGATGCCGGTTTAAAGTCATCACCGCTAACTGGTCGACATTTTCGGTGAAGCGAATTAAAGGAATGTAACCGTCGGCATCTGCCGGAACATTCATTTTTTTAATATCCTTCGTTTCCGTGTTATAAGCGTAAACTCCTACTGTCGAATTATTTTCCCCTGCTTTTGGGTATTTGTAGGAGTAGGTTCCCGGATAAAGTTTTCCGTCGTAACGCGTGAAACTGTACATTGGAACCGCTGATTCATCCGATTTAACAAAAGCGAGAAATTTGCTGTCGACCGACCATGACATCAGGTTGGTAACAGCAAATTCTTCTTCATAAACCCAATCGGTTATTCCGTTAAGGATTTTCCCTGCTTCTCCGTCTTTGGTCACCTGCGATTCGGAATCATAATCGAATTTCTTCAGCCAGATATTATTATCTCTGACGAAAGCGCACATTCTTCCATCGGGAGAAAAGGTAGGAATCATTATTTTTCCTTCGGTATCGGACAGCGGTTTCAAATAATTTCTCCGGACGTCGTAATCATAGACATTGGCTTTCCATGAACGGCGGTAAATCGGTTCCCGATTCGTCCAGACTAAAATCCGGTAACCGGTGCTACTGATCAGATATCCTTCGATTTTATCCAATTGGGTTTCACGAACGGTCTTCACGTAAAACAAAGTATCGGTAACCTTACCGGTTTTATAAGCGTATTTAAGAATCGCTTTCCTGTCGTTGCTCAACATCGTATAGGATTCGCCATCCGGCATCGGACGCATTTCAGCCACGCCTTGCGAAGCGTATTTCCGTTCAACAATGTCTTTCAATTGAATCGGATTGTTCCCGTTTTGCGCATGCAATAAACCGGCTAAAAGGGAGAAACTGAAAATAAATAATAAATTTTTCATCATAATAAAAATGATAATAACTGGTGATTTTTTCTATAATATATCCTATTTAACCAGCATTTTCTTTGCCAGCCGGATGTCATCCGACGATGCGCCTATCATCAGATTGACGGTTCCGGGTTCGACGACATAGG
>Ga0123354_10009035_pt1 | contig 15214 bp, 9 predicted proteins | sample TergutLab28metaG_2_FD_97872 | JGI IMG/M metagenome (GOLD analysis project Ga0123354, IMG submission 97872) | Labiotermes labralis P4 segment gut microbial communities from Petit-Saut dam, French Guiana - Lab288 P4 | ecosystem: Host-associated > Arthropoda: Insects > Digestive system > Gut ...
CGGAACCCGAAGGTTCATTACCGCACTCACAAGCGTCCGCCACCTGTCTCTATCCTGGGTCAGCTCAATCCAGTCCATATACCCACATCCCACCTCCTGCAGATCCATCCTAATATTATCCACACATCTACGCCTAGGTCTCCCCAGTGGTCTCCTTCCCTCCGGTTTTCCCACCAAGACCCTACACACCCCCCTCTCTTCACCCATACGTGCCACATGACCAGCCCATCTCAGTCTTCTCGATTTTATCACCCGCACAATATTGGGTGAGGAGTACAAATCATATAGCTCCTTGAGCTACTACTACTACTACTACTACTAATAATAATAATATTATAATAATAATAATAATAATAATAATTTGAAGTGAAAAAGGTATTTCTTATTTACCCATTCTTATTGTGTTAAATTTGTTGGTTATAAAGTGCGCAGCTCTCCCGTGTTTGTACTTGATTTACGAATAAGAAATATTTCGTGCTTGGTTTACTGGAATGTTCTTAATCTAGTTTCATACAAATTTTAATATTCTAGCTTCTGCGGTCCACTAGCCGTTGCTGTCACTTTGACAACTCAAGGAATAGTTTCCACAAATTATTTCAAGGCTCTGTATGAAGCAATATTGATGTTGTACCAGTCTCAGAAATTTGTGTATCAACTTCATTGTTACTACCATTCGTAAGACACTGAACAGGGCGTGGGAGTGGCTTCCGGCGACATGATGTTCTCAGCAACTTCCATGTATTTCGTTCATTTGATTTCGGAAGTTTCAACGGAAGACAACCACCACCACCAGCCTGATACTAAGAGTGTATTTGTAAAATGTAACGGAAAGTCCACAGAACACAAAATGCAGTTACGTACCTCTCACGACAAGTTCCTCAAAACTGCTGACCACTAGCCCCTTCCGCACGTTACGCCAGCTGTCCCATATCTTGAAGGGCCTCTTCCCCCTCGCCTCCTGAAACAAACAAACAAACAAACCTGCCGTTGTTAATCCAGTCTTTCGTCCACTGCGTGGAGAGCAAATTCCGTCAGTCCTTGCGGCGACGCAAATGTTTTTGTCCTCAAGTTTAGATCTTGTGGTGTGTGGCACCATTTCGTTTGGTACAGACTTATCATAAGCAAATATTGCCAGGGTGGACATAGTCCTTGACCTGCGCCATGTCTCAGACTACACGGTGTCATAACCCACAGGACCACCAGTTAAAAAATCGCCAACCTGTGAGTCTCAGATAATACAGAGTTTTCGTCGTCTCTATCTCATCTAAGGGAGCCATTTTAGGCGAGTCATCAGAGTGACTAGGTCATGGGCTGGAAAACAGACGATTCGTGTTATATCTGCAGGCACAAGCAGTCTTCTCCGCAGCGTCCAGACCGGCTCTGCAACCGTCCTAGCTTCCTAGTAAGTGGTTAAAAGCAGTCCCATTACAGGCCCAGAGGGTTACAGGAAGTTAAGGTTCCCAGATTTCGTGACAACGGTACAGGATGGTGGTAAGGTTGTCAACCTTACGCACCGGCCGCCTTTACCCCCAGGAAATACTCCTGGTACTCATTTCTGTTAGAGGCTGAATCGACCCCAGGGCCATAGTGCGATCGGAAGGATTTTACGTCAATTAAAAATCCACTGACACCATCTGGGATCGAATCAGCGACCTTTCGATTTGTAGCACAGCACCCTAGAAAGTGGGTACGGATGATTAATTCCCCAGAAATAAAGCGGCCGGAGCATGAATCTGACATCTCAGCCCCATCCAGTTGGGAAGGTTAAATTGTATGGCGATGTACCTCAATTTCCCTATATTCCTTTTTGACGTGGATCCGTTAAGTTAATTAAAATCATTATAAAAGTAGAGGTCTCTCGTCAGGCCGATCTCACGTCCAAGGAGTTCCACCGGATGTATGCAAATAAGACTGAGAATCGCGGACGAGGAAAGAACCCTGTGTTGATCGGTGGCGATATACGAGAGCATAATGTCGCCATCACGGGACCTCGTACACTTTCCGCAGGGCAGTACAAGTGTAGCGTAGAGTCGACTGAGCAGTAGAAGCTGAAAGAAATTGATAATTTTTATACAATATTATGAATCTTATTCCCAAACACCAGTGCTTGTTTTCCTTTCGGGAAGGAGCCTATATCATTCACTATATAGACTGTTCGTTCGCTCAAATCTATTCGCATTAAAGATTTCTGAGATTCCGAGGTTGACCACATAAGCCAAAATTCCATATTGTAGCCAGATGCAGTGATTTAGAGTCTGTGATTCAGTAAAATATATGTAATTCCGACGTTTAAGAAAAATGCTTGCTCTTACCCACTTCCCGTCCCTAAATAGATAGTTGTGGATTCACTGTAACATCGTCATGCTGTGCATGAGTAGGCCTGTCAATTTAAAATATTGTGATAATCGGTCAACTAATTAAGTAGTTGACCGATTATCACAATGTTTTGGTAAGAATATTATACCATGAATTACGAATCGCTCTAGCTAGGTGTGTAAAAGTTTGTACAGGCATCGACCATAAATATGTGTACAGATTTCAAGGTATATAAAATGCTGTTCTTGAGTAAACAGATACACAACTGGCGAGAAGCTGAACACTTGACTTTGTTTGAAACAGAACTGAGAAATAGAGATTTATGTTCTGTACAAAATGGAATAACAATTGCTGATGTGTAGAGCTGCAAATAATAACAGATATGTTGAAGTAATAATAATAGTAATAATAATAATAGACGTGCTTAACTATAAATATCATAATAAACGTGTAGGACTCGAAATAACAATATCAGGTGTGTAGAAGTAATAAATAAAAATAACCTGTAGAACTCTAAATAACAAGCGATGTGTAGAACTAAAAATAACAACAGATGTGTGCATCTATAAATAACGAAAACATAGTCTATAACTACCAATAACAACAATGCGTGGGACTATAAATAAAATTTATATAACCAGAAATAAAGGTACCTGATATGCAAAACTAGAAATCCACACAGTGGGAAAATAGGTTTTACGAGTTCTGCTCCTAAACATTTCAGTCCTGTTAACGTGCAGAAGCGTAGCGAATACCAGCCCATTGTTTCCGGACTTGGGGTTCATTTCTTACTACTAATTTTGTTTTTTTTTTAATGTATTGTGAGGACAGCAGCACCACAGATAAAGCAGCGAGCCGCCAGCTTATCACCCTGGAGGTCCTGTATCAATTCCACAGTGAGCAATGTGGGATTTATGGAGGGCGAAGTGACAAAGGGATATATTTTCCTCCGAGTACCTCAACTTTTCCCTCTCAATATTCATTCAACGAATGCTGCAAATTCATTCATTCATCGTCATCCGGGGATTCAGAGTGGACCCGTTAAGAGGTTCACAGTCTCTTTCAACACAAGAATAAATTAAAACCTCACGGATACATTCTTCCCAGGCAACTCTAAAGTACAATACAATATTTGAGGTTCTCACAGCGATGCTTATGAAGACCCAATTGTCTTGAGATGTGACGCCGTGTGGAATGGTAAATAGTTACCGACGTTTCGGAGGAGTGTAATTTCCCCATTTTCTGAGTCAAGTAGACTCTGAGAGATTTTTTATATACGCTCCTCCGAAATTTCGGTGTTTACCAGTCAACAGGGCATAAGAATCGAACCGTCAAAGCTGAGTATTCCTGCAGATGTACTTGCACATTTTCTTGTTAACCATTAGTTCTTAGGTCGGCTTTCGTTAAATATTTCTTTCCTACATTGTTGAAAAAAACAATACGGTTCTTATTGTTTTATTTATAATTCCATACACTCTTTTCTTCCAGGAACACATAAGTTAATTTAATTTTTCATGTGGTTTTTGAGAAATGTTTCATACATTCGCCACGATATTGTTTCATATAGTAAAAATTTACTAAGCCTAACTCAATAGCTATTTAACGAACTGTGATTATGATTTTTTTTTTGTAAAGGCCCATATTGGAGGCGGTTTGCATTGATTCGTTATTTAGTGAATTTAAAGGAACACTTGGTAAAAATAATCTGGGATTTATTGTAATAATTACAAAACTCCTTCTAGAGAATGAACTTGTGAAAAATAGAAGCACTTCTCCGCATATAGCGGAAATTTACTTCTGCGTTCATCCCCTGCCTGCATTCTATCATCAGACCGATGGATTGGATATCTGAGGTCTCCAAGCTGCTGCTTCTACGGGGAAAAATAACCATAAACCCCACGCTGGTACACACCAATGCAAGTCGTTAGAACAGTCGATGGTTTTGTACATGTTACAGGAATGCATTGTGTTGTGACGTAGCATGAAATACAGCGCAAATAAAAATATATTATGCTGTTGAAAACATGATTCATGAAAGAAAGTTAAAAAAGTTCCCTAGAAAATTTCGTGAAACGTGTAGTGCTAACCAAAGCAACAATGTAGAGAAAAGTGGCAGAGAGATCAGTATCAGGCAAATATAAAACCCAACAAGACATGTAGTAACTGAAGATAAACTTGATATTAATGCTTGACTAAAAGGATGCCCGGAAATATCGTTACGCATCTTTGGGTCTTCGAAATGGATTGTAAAGTAATACAGAACACGCTCAAACAAAATTCTAAAAGTACAGCCCTACAAAATGACAATTCTTCATAGTCTTTTGCCTCCAAATTGTGAAGCAAGAATTTGATACTGCAGGTGGTAGCATTCATCTGTGTTCATTTGATTACTTGGCCCATATCTTAAGTATGAATGTGATGAAGCGCCGTTTTACATTGAAGGGGATACCTAAAAGCTTAAAACAATAAATTGGTCGACAGAAAATATTCAAACCATTCTATCAATCTGTACGGACGATTTGAAGGTTGGAGTGTGGTGAACATGTAGTGCTCAGAGTATGGTACGGGCAGTTTTACTGCTGATGAAAGGGCAATGTTCGAAACGTAGGTAAGATTATTTCTGTACTCTTTACGGAAGGCGAATAAAACGCGTAGGCATGGCCTGCAGGGAAATGTTACGGTACATACTGTTTATTCTAGGAACGTGTTAAGTTTCCAGTGAACGGTCTGTAGGTCAAGGATTGTGGTCGGCTCGCTGAAACGATAGACAATGCGTTTATTTATGGTGCACGCTAAAAGACGAAGTGTTGGTGAATGAAATTCCTTTATTTCTATTGTCCTAAGGGAAGTTCGCCGTGTCAAGTACACACTCTTTTTCAAGATACACAAATATAAAAGCTGGTATTTTTTAAACTCCGCTTATAAGTAAAATGGACTATATTTCAAGTGGAAAACGAGCAGCGAATGGACTTCTTCTGAAGTTCCACTAAGCAGGAAACATACCATAACGCAGCACGCAACCTAAATCATGACAGACTAGGGACCCATTATCTGCGGCAAACCCACACGAAGTCAAAAGCAGAAATACACAATCGGAAGTTATTTTTCTACAATCTCATTTCAGACGGAAATTTCTTTTGAGGTTTTCAGGGCTAGTCATTTGTAATGACTGGTTACTTCATAAAGTTTGGGGTTCTCACGGACGTGAGTATAAAAATTACGGTCTTCTAGAGTGTGGCGCCGTGCATTTTTGTAGAAAGGTTACAGTATGCTGAAGAGCCTGTTTTCTCAATCTTCAGAATATAAGGACATTTCCCTTGGCACGTCTAGCCTGAAAATACGGGCAGCAGGTTCCTCTGAAAGGCTTGTGTCATTCTACTAGACTATACCATGTCTCATTCCAGAAAACAGTAAAACTGTCAGAAATTTAATCGAAAAAATAAAGGCAAAGATATCCTTGCACACACCATAAAGGAATGTACATAAGAAGTGGATGAATTGCATAAACTCATTGTTAGCGTCGGTACTCTATGGAGGAAAGCTGTTCGTCTCACGCCCGGGCCACTTTACCTCGAGGGAAAGGCGCTTGGTACCCTTTGAACAGGAGTCTGGGTGGGTCTCAGACCGGGGTTGGAGCTTTCGGAGACGAGGAAAAGGTCTTGCCCCTACCAGGATCCGTACTTCGTCGAAATACCTACATGAATTACAATATGTCAATTGCCTTGGTGTAGATAGGAAGGCAGTAATAAAATCGATCTCGGAGTGCGTACACACCAACAGAGTCGAGTCGAGTCCAATCCAGTCCAGTCAGACTCTAGAGTCAAGGGGGGTGCACACCGACCGAGTCGAGTCCAATCAAGTCCGCGCGAGTCCCAGTGGGTCTTTAGTACTCTTTGAACAATGCACAAGTAAAGAACTGTACAGCGATGGAAAATTTTAACATGCTTGTTTTGCCCACGATTATGTGGAGAAGGAGGTGGCGTCGTAACAGACGGAACATGTGTGTTCACCCGATTAACATAAAGAGACCAGAATTCGGAATATTTGGCCACTTGTACCGGCATCTGCTCGAGGATTAAGATAAATTTCATGGGCTTTTTTTAGAATGAATATTGAGCAGTTTTACTGTCTGTCACAGTTGGTGAGACAGGAAACACGAAAACAAAATACCAAATGCAGGAGACACGAAAGGGATTCTCGATACTACTGGAGCTACCTTTTTTCTTAACTAGTGTCCTTGGTAGTATCATGATTGACTCATATTTACCTTTATTTCTCCATATATATATATATATATATATATATATATATAAGGTAAAGCAGTCCCGTTACAGGCCTGGACAGGCCCAGAGGGTTCCAGGAAGTTAAGGTTCCCAGATTTCGTGACAACGGCACAGGATGGTGGTAGGTTGTCAGCCAAACGCACCAGCCGCCTTTACCCCCAGGAAATGCTCCTGGTACTCATTTCTGTTAGAGGCTGGTCGACCCCAGGGCCATAGTGCGATCAGAGTGATTTTATGTCAATGAAAAATCCACTGACACCAGCTGGGATCGAACCAGCGACCTTCCGAATTGCAGCACAGCACTGTGCTGCCGCTGTCCCCATATATATATATATATATATATATATCAGCCTATGCCTCTCTGTTCAATTAGAATTATAACGGATATTCCTTAACTAAGAGAATAAGCTTTTCCACGTCCATTTATTCCTCAAGATTGCAGCCGTCACGGCCGATCACTGGAGTCTGACTGACGAAAATGGAACATGTGGCATTAAGAATCTCGACTCGGCAAGACTCGTGGGACTGGACTGGACTGGACTGGACTGGACTCTGCTTATGTGTACGCACTGCCTCGGCGGCCATTGTAAGTAAGGCACAGAGTGACTAACGCGTCTTTGTGAGTCTGACTGGACTGGATTGGACTTGACTAGAGGAACAGGGCGTGGAAATGGAGACTGTAATCAGCTGTCTCAAAATAGTGTCTTTTGGCGGGCTTCTGAGAAACGGATTATGTAAGTTCGGGTTCCAAAAATAAAGGAATTTATTGATCAGTTGAGCGACTAACATATTCTGAATGTGCATCCTGAAGGTACGTTCGTGCAGGACATATTTCCGCGTTAGTACTACGTTGAAATCTACTTTGGAAGCACTTATTCTTCAGCAGATGGCCGTGACTCTTCAGCAACTTCTTCGACAGGTGTGAGATTCGGGAAAGTAGCCTATGGCATTCGTACGGTCGGTTCTGAATTCATTTATAGGTGGATTACTTCCATAGCGTCCCTCTAAGTCCTCCTATTTGCCACGTAATTACACATGCGACGTATAAAAAAGTGGTATACAGTGCGAGAACTCCCACTGCTGTGATTGCAGGACACTGATCGACGAACACATAACTTTGCCACCCTCAGGACGTCAGCGCAGATTCGTAGACTAATCGCCATGAATTTATGGAAATGTTCCTACTATACACGCCTTCATTTACGTCATGTTTCATCCAGGCACCCTCTGAAAACTCCAAGTGACATGGAAATACGTCAGAAAGTTTTCAGACATCCGTTATCTTTTGGGGGGCAGCGTTTCTAAACTCATGTTGACAATGGTTTGAATTCAAATAAGTTTTCAGCCCCAGCAAGATTTCTTTGAGATATGCGCGAGGCAAATTTGTACTGAAGGGCAGGGGACAAGGAAGTGACGCACGCTAGTACGCCGAGGGTATAAAAATTACCAGTCACACAAAGACAGAAAACCTTTGAGGTGGCTCAGTCCGTTGTGATACACCAGCAATAACACCAATAATAGAATAGTGGTCGTTATAGAAAACGTTACCTGTCAATAGAAAATCACAGTGCTGCTATAAAAGTCTGTATTTTAGCAGGGAAGTTTACTGTTGACACACACAGTGCCATCTGTAGGACGTCTTTCACAGATTCTACACACGCTCCTGGTAATTTAGCGTAAGGTCCATTCACAGTTAGCGAACAGCACTTTAGGTGGCAACTCGGACCGCATTGACTCTGGGCAGTGTGGACGACAGGCCACTCAGTAAACACAGGCCGAGCTCTATCTAAGAGTTAGGCTAACTATTTTGTTTGGTCCACAGTGGGTGGTGGTGACTTGGAAGGCATTGCCACTGGGCAGTGGGGAAAACGGGCCGCTGAGTCATCAAATGCCGCGCAGTATCGCACGAGCCTCTCACTACTGCTGTCGGTGAACTTCAAAGAAACTGCAGTGACTTCGTGTCACGTCATGCGGTCAGCATGCATTGTGTGCACGTTACAGTATCAGTCAATGTAGATCATTCTTCAGTCTTGCGAAGCTATTGCAACTGAATAAATGTGGTTTCTTTAATTCTTCGGAATGAGTTTGGTACGGACAAATACGCTCTCTCTGCCATTTAAAGATCTGTACCGTAGGTTTGAGGTGTTATAGAAACCTAGAAATAGTGACTGTAAATAAAGGAAGGAAAAATGTGACGCTCGGGAAGTATTTGAAAGAGAATTGAATGGAGAAACAAGTGACATACAGAGAAGAATTAGGAATAAATTGTATCATTTTATGCGAGTTTAACAAAGTGTACAAGTCAAAATCTGAAAGTGGGATCAGTGATGTATAAGGGTGCTGATAAGTCCTTAGCCTTACCAGGAAGGAAACAAGTTGCGCCTGTTAGAAGTGTGATGGGCAGAGGAATGGATTGATTTGGCTAGGGTAGGGACAGGTCGTGGACTCTTGTGAATGTGGTAATGAACCTCCAAGTTCCATAAAATGCGGGGAATGTAGCTTGTTTCCTTCCTGGTCGGACTAAGGACTTATCAGCACCCCTGTATATGGGTCAAAATAATTATCTTTTAGATCAGTGTTATTTCTGGTGGACAGAAACGAATCCAGGAAAAACACTAAAACAGAGCTAAGTTTGGATTAATTTATGTGTTCTTGTTTTATGTTTGTTGTTCACTTTGTTAAAAACTGAATCAAAAGTTTTGCCCCGTGGTAAGCTCACTATTAGCCGTAACGCGTTTTTAAATTGAGTCTTATACTTCAACGGCGGAGGGTTCCAATGCAGGTGAGGCAGAGCATGTAGAAAAAATTAAATTTTTGTTAAAGATGTGAAATTCGCAAACGACGTGTCTGCTCCAGTTGATAGGGTCAAATAATAGAGGAAAGACGTAAAGTGGTTAACACTGAACGTGCTCTTCATGTAAAAGCAAATTTTATCGCCAAACAGATGTAGCCCTCGATAAGGGGGTGCCTGTCACCACGGCATTGCGCGTCCTGAGATTGCGGATGGAGGAACGGCCTCCAATTTGGAGGGTAGCTGCGAACATACTGAATAAGAAGTCGCGTACAGCCGACGACGGGTTGTTTCCCAGCTTGAGGGTGGGACGGGGTGCTAACAAATCCTCACCTTAAAAACTGGCCTTGTTACGCAACAGATACATGTGCTTCGGGCCTGGACTGACTTTGGCAGACTCCAGTTGAAATGTGATGGCACACGGTGACGTAGGGAGGGGAAGTGAAGGGGAAACGGGCGAATGGAGAGGGTAGCCACTACCCTTCACACTACCTCGGAACATGGTGTATCCAGCATTACTACCGCTGATGCGCACAACTCGGCTGCCAGTAGTCAACTGAACTGACGCCCCCGCCGATTAAAATGGACTCGCCCTTTTCGTCGAAAGACGAAATCTGGTTTCTGCGCGTGTGCCATCACATTTCAACTGGCCTGTACGACCTATTGCAATGGAAAAGGGACATGTGATTTGGTACATGAAATGTACTGAACCTGTATAGTGCAGATTCATTTACAGCAACAGCCAGGTAATTAGCGAGGTATAAATTAGATTTAGTGGGTGTATAGGAGGTTAGGTGGGAAGAAGGAGACACTGCCAGAGCAGGGAATTATATATTTTTTCTGTGGAAAAGGAAACGAAAATAGTCAATTGGGAACTTTTTTTTTGTACATTACAGAATATTATCGGCAATGAAGGGAGTAGGGTTTGTTAGTGATATGATGTCATATACACGTATCGTTCTGAGAGGTCACTGATGTAATATCATTGTTCTGAATGTCCATGCACCAAGTGAGGAGAAAAGTGATGATTCAAAAGACAGTTTTTATGAAGAATTAGAGCGAGTTTTTAATCACGTGAATATTCTGTTTGGAGATTTTACTGTAAAACTGTGGAGAGGATGTATTCAACCCACCAACTGGGAATGAGTGTCTACATCAGGATAGTAATAATAATTGCTTTAGAATAGTAAATGTTGTCAAATTAAACACTTTTCCCGCACCGAAGCACTGATAAATACACATGGACATCTGGTAGGAAGACACACAATCAGATTGATCACATATGAATAGACAGACGGCATTCGATGTGCGATTTTTCAGGGGAGCTGACTGTGATACTGATCACTACGTGGTGGATGAATAAATTAGGGGAAATTTGACAGTGAGTAAACAAGAAAGACAGACGTTTGATGTGGAGATTTTTAATCTCAGGAAGCTAAGTGAGCTGGAGTTTAGGTAATAGTATCATATTAAGATCTCCAACAGGTCTGGTTCTTTGGAGAACTTAATTGATAGCAAGGACAAATATAGAGCTTGGGAAGACATAAAAGAGAATACCAAAACATCAGCTACAGAGAGTCTGGGTCTGTACGATTGAAGCAGCAACAACCATGGTTTGATGAAGAATGTTTACGATTCTTAGATCAAACGAAACAGGCTAAAATGCATTGGTATAGGATCCAAACGAAAGCAACATAGATAATCTAAACAATGTGAGACGTGAAGCTAGCAGACATTTTAGGAACAAAAAGAAGGCACGTCTGAAAGCTAAAGTTTATGAGCTTGAAACTAACAGTAAGACCAAGAATACCATAGACTTGTAAAATGGCATCAATAAATTTAAGAATGGTTACCAGCTCAGAACTAATAAAGTTAGAGATGAGCAGGATCATTTGGTTACAGACCCCTACAGTATTTTGGTTAGGTGGAGTAATCATTTCTCTCAGCTATTGATTGTACATGGGGCTAATGATGTTAGGCAGGTAGAAATACATACGACGGAATCATTGGTGCGTGAGCCGAGTGCCTCTGAGTTTGAGATGGCCATTGTAAAGCTGAAGATACAAATCACAAGGTACTGAGCAAATTCCAGCATTATTGACTAAAGCAGGGGGTAGAAAAATTCATTCTGAGAACCATAAACTTACTAAATCTATTCGGAATAAGGAGGAATTACCTGTGCAGTGGAAGGAGTCGATTATTGTACCTATTAACATGACGGACTGTAGTAATTATAGAGGCATATCACTTTGGTAACTACGTACAAAATTTTATCCAACATCCTGCTGTCACGGTTTACTTCGTATGCAGAGGAAATTGTTGGGGATCATCAATGTGGATTTTTATGCAACAGGTCAACTACTGATCATATATTATGCATTCGCCAAATACTTGAGAAAAGTGGGAAGACAATGAAGCAGTGTGTCAGCTATTTATAGACTTCAAGACAGTCTATGATGCAGTTAGGAGGTCGGTGTTTTAAAATATTCTCAATGAGTATGGTATCCGTATGAAACTTGTAAAGCTAAAAAAAGATGTCTGAATTAAACCTAGAGCAGAGTCCGGGTAGGCAAGAATTTTCCTGACATTAAGAATGGTTTGAAAAAGGAGATGCTCTATCGCAATTGCTTTTCAGCTTTGCTGCAGAGTACGCCATTATGAGGGTTCAGGTATACCAGGTTGGCTTGATATTAAGTGGTACACATCAGCTTCTGGTATGAGCTGATGATCTTAATAATCTGGGCGGAAACGTACCTACTATAAAAAAAACTTTAGTAGTTGCTAGTAAGGAGATTATACTAGAAGTAAATACAGTTACAACTATGTGCATGGCCATGTCTCGAGATCAGAATGCAGGACGGAGTCACAATATAAAGACTGATAATAGTTACATTGAATCGGTGAAACTGTTCAAATATTTTGGAACAACCTTAACAGATCAAAATTATATGCAGGAAAAAATTAAGAGCAGGTGGAAGTCAGGGAATGCTTATTATCATTCGGTGCGGAATCTTTCGTGTTCCAGTTTGTTATCTAAAAATATAAAGATCAAAGTTTATGTAAAATTAATTTTGCCTGTTGTTTTGTATGAGTGTGGAACGTGGTCGCTCATAATTGAGGGAAGAACGTAGGCTGCGGGTGTTTGAGAATAGGGCGTTGAGTAGAAATTTGGGCCAAAGAGGGACGAGGTAACAAGGGAGTGAAGACAACTACATAATGAGGAGCTTCATGATCTGTACTCCTCGCCAAATATTATTCGGGTGATCAAATCGAGAAGAAAGAGATGAACGTGGCAAGTAGTACGTATGGGGCGGGGAGAGGTGTAGACAGGGTTTTGGTGGGGAAACCTGAGGAAAAGAGACCACTTGAAGACCCAGTCGCAGATGGGAGAATAATATTAAAACGAATCTTTAAGAAGTGGAATGGGGGGTATGGACTGAATACTTCTGGGACATGTGTCGGACACTTGTAAATGCAGTAATGAACCTTGGGGTTGCATATAATGCGGGGAGTTGCTTGACTAGCTTAGCAAGCAGAACTGTGTTCCATGGAGTATGGATTATACGACATGTTCATAATAGTTCCGATTTTAGTCCCACTCTTAAGATGTTTTTGGTTAACCTATATTCTGCAGATATTTTAGGAAGTTTTTGTTTACCACTCTTTCCGCAGAGATGACTGGGTGGTACATAAGTACGTTGTTAAACTTCCAAATATTTTTTATTTCCAACTCCAAGTTTATGTCGTAATTTTCTCTGTCAAAAATAAATTTCATGCCATCGAATGTTTGCTCTTTTACGTGTATAAAAGCATTTAGTGTAAAAAAGCGCTACAGTTTTGTTGATAATCAGCCCCATAAGAACTGTCGCCCTCACTTCACAAATATGTGGCCTGCAATGTTAGTGTAAAGGATTGAAAAACATTACAGATTAAGAGGTTTGGATGGCCTCTAATGGAAAGATTCCGTAATAAATTTCATGGAAATAAATAAAGTGATTTCAAAATTGAAAGGGGGGTGCATATAGCCTAGTGATATTATAATTTGTTTAAATCCTCATGAAAGACAAGTCGTTAATATTACTTTATATTTGCATTTATTGTTAACTTTTTTCAATATAGCCTAAGTACATGGTCTTAGCTCGTTACAGGAATGCAGGACAAAATCGCAACATAAAGAGAGATAAGGTAAAGTGATCCCGTTACAGGCCCGGTGTGGCCCAGAGGGTGGGTAGAGGTATAGCTCTACTCTTCCATGATCGCGGCACTAGAAGAGGGTGAGTGGTTAGCAGCACGCCCCGGCCGCACTTAACCCACGGGAAAGACCATGTACCCATTGTACAGGGGGCTGGATGGGCCCCAGGGCCGGTCTGGACGGGCGGAAAATCTCGGCCCCACTGGGATTCAATTCCGGACCGTTCAGCCCGTAGTCAGTCGCTATACCGACTGAACTACCCGGCCCACAAAGATAGATAATAAATCCTTTCAAATAGTGGAACACTTCAAATATTTGGAAAAACACCAACAAATCAAAATTCCGGTCATGAAGAAATTAAGAGCAGTTGGAAATCAGGGAATGCTTGCTATCGTTCGGTGCGGAATCTTTTGTCTTCCAGTTCAGTATAAAAAAATATCAAAATAAGGTTACAGCACTATAATTTTGCCTTTTATTTGTATGAGTGTGAAACTTTGTCTCTTACAATGAGGGACGGTAGGTAGGCTGAGGATGTTCGAGAAAAGGGTGTTGAGGAATATATCTGGGCCTAAGAGGGACGAGGTTCAGGGTAATGGAGAAAAATACATAACGAGGAGCTTTATGATTTATACTTTCAACTAAATATTATTCGGACAAGAAGAATAAGATGGGTAGGTACTGTAGCACGTATGGCAGACAGCAGACATGCATACAGGGGTTTGAAAGTGGAGACCTGAGGAAAAGAGACCAGTTGTAAAACCTGGGCATAGATGGAGAAAATGTTAAAATGGATCTGCAAGAAGTGGAATCTGGCTCAGGATAGGGACAGGCTGCGGGCTGTTGTGAATGCGGCAATGAACATCGAATTGCATTTCACGCAACTCCCCGCCCTTGAGTCTTTGTTTTTGAGAGCCACACATCCGAAAATGCATGAAGCGTGATGCGTTATTTCACGATCGCACAGAAGTTAATTGATGGATACTGTGTGTCATAGTGGTTTGTATGGTGCCACACGTGTGATTGTTAAGCCATCACGCATGTGTTTCCACTGATGCGTGTCACTCCGCGCTTGCTTCAGTCGGCTTTTGCATACAAGGCAGAGCTGTAGGTATAAAGAGGTTAATATTCAGCAAAGTAATGTACGTTTTCTTTAAAAAGGAAATTCTTATTGAGAAATGTAGCTCTGTGAGGCTGCATTCTGCTCTGTAACAGTTGTAGCATAAAAGTCTACAGCATGGAACAAATCCTGGGACCGAAGTGCTAGAGGATCGAATTCTAGCCAGCGTTACTGACGAAATGATAACTTGCTGTGTTCCTGTTCTACCTAATTGACGAGGCTGAAATCGAAACTGAACTGTCAAGCATGCTTCGGTTACACACACATACACACACACACCCACACACACTCACCCACCCACACACACCCCCACAAACACCTACACACCCACCCACCCAACCCCCCACACACACACACACCCACAAACACACACACAAACACACACACACCCACAAACACACACACACACACACAAACACAAACACACACACACAACACACCAACCACACAAACAAAACAACAACAACACACAAAACCAACACACCACCCACACCCACAACAAACAAAAAAAAAAA
>Ga0123354_10009037_pt1 | contig 15213 bp, 7 predicted proteins | sample TergutLab28metaG_2_FD_97872 | JGI IMG/M metagenome (GOLD analysis project Ga0123354, IMG submission 97872) | Labiotermes labralis P4 segment gut microbial communities from Petit-Saut dam, French Guiana - Lab288 P4 | ecosystem: Host-associated > Arthropoda: Insects > Digestive system > Gut ...
AGCTACTTGAATGAAAAAAGTAGCGGCTCCAGGTCTAGAAAACAGAGATTAACGGCTGTGGGGACCCGTTGCGCTGACCACGTGACACCCCTCTATCCGCAAAAGTTGGCGCTAACTTCGCCGGCCGGCGGCGGCCGCTCTGTCGGTATAGTTCGCGTGCGGACTAAGGCCACGGAGTTTGTTTTTTTAATTGCCCTACAGGGCCTACCCACTGTGATTTTCAAAAAGTGTGTGAACACAGCACAAATGTAAAAAATGTGCACAATTAATAACTTCTACTGCTTGTACCGCAGTGAGGCAAACAAGTACATAAAGACCACCAACTACAGTTCCCCTATATTAAAAGACACAGACACGAAAGATATGCACTAACCAACACGAGAGAACAAGGAGATCACCCACGAATTCATATAAAGCATACTACACCGTAAGACACTCGCACGGCATACAAATATGACACAAACACGGAACACGAGAAATGGAATTGGGTACACAGGCTAAGTCCACACTGATACACAAGAATAAATAAAATTAACAACATTCAGTTACACCATTACACAAACAGACGAGGAAGGAACGGTCTTTAAAACACATTTTCCAACTTCAAGGGAAACATTTAGCAATTATGTCGATCACAATACACAGAACTGTTGTGGACATTATCTATGTTATTTATTACTAGCTCTAGCTGCTCAGTACACCTTTTATTACAACATTCTCTGGTAAACTGCTCGACCTGACAAAGCTTGTCACTGATACTACGCATCTTAACATATATATGTTGCCTCTTCGTAAAAGCGCAACGTACATCAGACACACATACAGTTGTGAAAGAGGATTCGGGCACACTGCTGTGAAATGATTTGTTGGTTAGCACCTTGTGCCATAAAGTTACAAACCGATTCCCAACACTCTATAAGAAAAAATTACAGATTTTATATATATATATATATATATCAGTATTTTATATATCGATAATAGACAGGAGATAAAATCCCGTAAAACGAAAAAATAAAATACTTGACTTTAGTTGTTCAGTAACTCTTGTATTAAATTTTCCGTAATGTTCGATCCCCCGACATTCGAACAACGAACAGACACCCGCCACCATAATGCTGTGGACCCATATCCTGTCAAACACTGCGTTAACCAGTCCAGTTCTCTCATGTTGCATTCTCGAAGTTCTACGTATGTGAAGACTTCCACAGGCGAAGAATATTAGTTATTAATTCATGGCTAGTAACGTACCAGTACCAACAAAGTTGCCCTACGTACGCTTTTAAAACCGGAACCTCATACTAACCGCTTGTTAACAATCAACAGGGTCTTCAAGCAAAGTAAAGACAGATCGAGAGAAGAAATGGTGGTGGTGGTGGTGCTGCTGCCATCAGCTGTTACAACGAAGGTCGAAAAGGTAACACCGACTGCGGCATATTCTCTTCAGCCGTTTACAGCTGCCACATTATGCCTCTTAGTCGTAACTAAATATCTTCGTGTACGGTTTCCACGTAACCAACATAACGACAAACGATGAACACTGTCCTGCTGCATGGTGTCATTAAAGTAAATCACGATCACTCTGTATATCTACGAATAAAATTACGCCTTGGATGCAAGAGTTGAAAAACGTACTTGCAAACCATGCAGACAGTCCGCACAGAGTACTTCTTGGTATCATATTTTCAGTGTTCAGTGACGGATACATTAATGCAATGCTGAATGCCGTACAAACGCTCAGCAACAAAGAGCTACGTGAGTTGCGACAATCTCTTGTCACTGCTGCAGTTGCTTGACCTCCCCGTGGTGTCTGCTGTTTGCTGTCTCTCCAGAACCCACACTTCTGCCATAGACTCACGTGTCACTACATTCTAGCGGAACCATTTTGTTAAACACGAAGCCGACACGCGTATCTTAATCATATCCGGGCCCTTCTCTCGTCGGCTTAAGGCTCATTACGTACAGTTCTTTGCATGCCCAAACTACGCAGTGACATTTCCTGCTAGCAAGTTACGATGATATTTTTTACTTTCAAAGTGCTGAAGGAACACAGAATGGAGACGGGATCACTCTGTCAAAACCTTAGCAACGTGTACTCGTTACCGAATGCTTAGTCAACTTGTTAACCTTTTGGCGCCGGGATTATTTTTTTTTATTTTAGCACACCCTGTATATAAAATGTGAATAATACAGGAACAAAATACGTTAGAATTATGAAACAAACTGCATTTTGAATAGAAAAAAACGGAGAGTATATACCATGTTTAAAATATTCAGTACCTATATTTGTTGAATAAATTTATAAATTGCAACTTTAGAGGTTAGCGTTGCGGTACGTCAACTATAGTTGACGTTAGGCGTCTAAAGGTTAAAAATGTTACTGCCCGAAATTCTGTCTTCTGAGGTAGCTATAAACAGGAGCACAATTACAGCACCAATAAGCAGCAGCAGAAGTTATGCTGAGACGGTACTGTACTTACCTTCTAGATCGAAAGAAGTCTACAGCCTACCACCCTAGACAGAACCACCCGGTGCACAGTGCTGTTCTGTAAAGTTTAGAATCATTACTGTGTAGTGACTATGTTACAGACTGGACGGCAGGGAGGGATCATGGTGCGACTGCCGGCAGAGAAAGATTTTCTCTTCATACTGGCTCTGGCGCTTAAGCAGCCTCATATTCAATAGGTAACAGAGGCGCGTTCCCCGAGGGTAAAGTGGCCAGGCCGCGAAGCAGGCCATTAACCTCACAGTGCCAAGTTAAACGTAAGTGGGGCTATACTCCCACTCACCCACATGCCTTTATGGCATACACAGGGATAATATTACCTTTTACCCCCCCGCCCCACTAATAATGCAGCTGTCTTTCAAACTCCTCTAAGTTCACAGTCTAGCCGTCCAAAATCAATGCCGCCGATAACAGGTATTTAACTAGGCTAGGGACGAGCTCGTGACTTCTTGATTCCGAAGGTTTGAAAGAAAGGGGTGGCTGCTTCCAAAATCTAGAGCTCAGGGTAAACATAAAACTATCTCCGGGAATATGCAGGAAGGTCGTCTAAATCGGCATCTTATCCTCACCTGTCGCAGTTCAACAATGACGTCGTTACAACACGCGACGAGTGATTAATCCAGTAAATTACGGTTCATAGAAAACTTGTGTGCCTTACCGACGTCATCTCTGTACGACTGCTCGTGCATTCGTTGTTATTATTCTTTCCGCGACAGTCAAGCTTTGTCAAACGGAATTTCTAATTCCCTGTCGAAATAAGTTTCCTGGGGATCGGCCACATTCTATCGCCTTCGAAAATCAAAAGACAAGGTTCGGACGTCGGGAAAACACACCCAAGATCAAGATGTTTGCAACAGTCAGCTTCAGATTTGAAAATCAAGCAGGATATCTGGCTGGCCAAGAGAATAACCGCCACCACGTGAAATATTCCCGCGCGAAAACGTGTTTGAATGACAATGGCCGTGGATGACGTCAAGTGACTACATTCTCCCCACGTCTGTTTGACACCTAGTCTGGCTTAGCATTTCTGCAAGCAAAACATGAGATTCGTGGTGTGCTGTGAGTAGGCGACAGACTGGCGCCTAGAAGGTTACATCTTCTACCCTGCTTTTATAATACTATGGCTCAGAAGTGATCAGTAAGTCAATAATTTATTAATTTCTGAAAGATGTATCTGCAGGAGGAATACCTAACAACCGCACGCATCTCTAACCTTCATTAAGCCAGATCACTATCCTGAAGCTCCAGCTAATGTTCCCGTATCATGCGAAGGCTTGGCACAGTAATAACAATCATAACAATGAGCATAATCAATGAAATTGTGCTACCGAACTCTCCGTCAAGCGTTATGATGTACAAAAGAGATCCGATCCACAGAGCAACAAACACAAAGTGACAAAGTATCGTTTGATAACCCAGAAATTTCCCGTTTAAATTTCAACTGGATGTGTGTTAGTACTGACAAGAAAAAGAACAAAATACTCGAGACACGAAGTACGAATTGAGGTAGATAAATACAACAGAAATACTGACTCTAACACCTGCCCGGCTCTACAATATTTTCCACATTATCTCATAAACTGCAAGATTTTCTAAAAAAAGTTATTCAACATAAAATGTATGTTTTGATTTTCTCTACGATGTTGGTTTGAAATATTTCTCATTCTGAAAAGAAATGAGCAAGACATGATCAAAAATGAATATTGGTCTTCATGTAAAGTACCTGCTATTCTTGTCCGATTTTAATGAAATTTGAATTTTCAAGATACGCTTTCGAAAAATACACAAATATAAACTTTCATGAAAATCCGTCCAATGGGAGCCGACTTGTTCCACGCGGGCAGAGGGGCAGAAAGATAGACATGGTGAAGCGAATAGTGGCTTTTCTCGATTTTGCGAACGAACCTAAAAACAGCTAAGGAGAGGTACTCAAGGAACGTTCTTACGAAGTTAAGTCTACTATTTTCTAGGACACGATGCCGTGTAGCCCGGTATCCGTCGGTCCAGCAGGTTCCGATGGGAATGCTGGCACACTGGAACCAAGTTACACGTCGTCACACTCCACATGACGGTAAACATTAAAATTGGAATTACCTTCTCGAACACCAAAACGGTTTGTCCACGTAATGTGTTTACTGTTAGGTAGGACGTCGATTTTTAAACGCTATTTACACGCACTTCATGCTTAATCCATTCCTGGAACCAAGTATGCGTTCTGTGGCTACCTCCATTCATACAAAGCGACGCAGGAAGAGGAATGTACTCTTCCATCGAGTGTCATATCGCTACGAGAAATGAACAGTTAAATGGCAGCAACATTCTAAATCACTGACATGAAATTAACATGGAGTCGCAGGCTAACTCATAAAGCGCACACTTCTACGGCATATACGTCTATGAAAGTTTGTTGTTGTCGGTGTCGGTGCCGTTGTCGATGGCGTTGTTGTTGTTGTTGTCGTTGTTGCTGCTGCTGCTGCTGCTGTCGTCGTTGTAGAACAGATTCTGTTGACGTTAAATCTATCGGATATACTGCCGCCATATTTGACTGCTGACTCCAAGCAATATTTCTTACATAATCTGTACATATATTACGATCTAGCGAAGTGGGTCTGCGGCCGCTCGCTTGCTGGGACTGCACGTTAGAATCCCGCTGGGGCCATGGATGTCTGTCTCATTATAAGCGTTGTGTGTTGTCAGGTACAGGTTTCTGCGACGGGCCGATCTCTAGCTAACAGAAGTCCTACAAAGTGTGGTGTGTCTGAGGGCAATCATGAAACCTCAACAACGAGGAAGTCTAGGCCCACTAGGACTGTCGAGCCATAAAAATAAGTTACCATCTCCTTACCCAATTGTATATTTATAGCTCCAAAGGTTGTCACTGCAGTCACACAGAAAAACAACGAAATTGTTCGCTCTACCGCCATGTCGTTATTTTACATATTACTAAAAAACAAGGAGTACTTTAACAAAATTTTCCAAGATCTGTTACATCACCTCAAAACCCAAATTCAGTGGCACTACTGTTCCTTCGGCTCATACGTCCGTGCTTTCGCCAGCTTATTGTTATCATTTATTCTAGAAAACTCAACTGTGGAGTCAGGCTGTCCGAATTGGCATAAAGTCCATATAAAGTTTCGTGACAAATTGCTGAGCCGGTTCCTTAATGTAAAGGGGGAGATGAACAGGGCTTACAACATGGCGATATCCCGCCAGTATACCTTACTCCCTTTCATGTAGTGCAGCAGGCTACAGATACAGCCATACTCCAGTACGGATCCTCACAGTTTGCAATCGAGTTTTTGTGACAATAAATCCCTAAAATTAATTCGTATACGGTTCTACTGGGTGACCTGAATTAATTAAACTCAAGACAGGAACCAGGAGTGGGCTCCTTCGAAGACAGTAATGAATCTTTCGTCAATGGACGTGGCGACCCTTGAAGATCAGATCACCACGCTGTCTCCAAATGTCGGGGACATCCCCCAGTAACGCGGTGCCACATCCCAGAAGAAAAGAGGCATCGACCTCCTGGTTCCATAAAATGCAAGGTTGTGCAAACAGCATCTACCAGGATCGCAGGTTCTGCTCTGTGAAGTCAGTAACGAGGTGCGTCCACGTACAGCGCAGTTCTAACATCGTGATTACTACGAGGACGTGACGGCATTGTGAAGTCTGCTACGTGGATGCAAACGTTTCGGAGAAATGTTTCGCCTCTACTTTCAGAATAGAACCGAAACGTTGGTACCAACCTACTAGACAACCCATTGTCATTACCAGGAAAGCCACTGCATGATCCTTACCGCCCTGGAGAAAATCTCGTATAGTCAAGAACAGAAATATGACGCTGCATGCAAACTAATACATGCATCTGTACTTCGTGACGTACCGATATAATACATCGATAAATACTTAAAAGTACGTATTTTATGAGACTTATATCACATGGACCTAGGTCTACAAATTTTTGTACGATTATCGGAAGACATTTATGAAGAAAGTGATAAACTATTATATAAAGCAGAAGTCACACTGAACTGAAACTAAGTTCGTCCGCCGTCTTAATACGAGTAATTTATCTCCGTGGAATACGGTGTTCGCTGAAATGAAAATGGTAGTGCAGTTGGTCAAGAAATCCCCGTACTGTGTTGGGGCTTAATGGTGCATTATAAGCCTGCCACCGGGCCGTGTATGAACTACAATGAAACTATGGAACGTGGATTGACCCCCCACCATCTACCCGAGGTGTTACACATTTCTCTCCAGCCCCAAGTCCAACAATTCGGTTCACACAAATGTTAGTACTGACAATCTTCGTAAGTGCCAAGCGATTTGGGCTCGTTGATGTACGCCAGAGAGGGGATGGAAGGGAATACAAACAGGCAGAACGTGCGCCACTATCCTGCCGTAACTCGCGTCATCAGTATTCGTAAGACCAGCCTATACCCTCATGTCCGGTTTTCGTTCTTTAGGTCGTGCCAAACAATTCGTCGAAGCCAAATATCGCATGTATTAGTTCGCAATGTGCCCATTTATTTCATCGATGATTGTTGTGGCAACGTTTAAGCTGGAGGAACACCCCTTGTCGTCCGCCAGGCAGCCAGCTATTCAGTATATCTGCAATACGGTCCGGGCGCGAAATGACAGGCCCATTAATTAACAGTGAGCCAGCTTTGTTGTAGTACTGCCAATTTGGGCTGTGATCTGCACTAGGAGAGATTACGTTCTATCCTGTAAGGTCGGCCACTGGCCTCGGAGTCTGATTAGGATAACAAAGCAACCGACACAAAAATCACAATTCAAATTACGGAATAAAAGGCTCGCCGCCTCTACGGATACGACAAAAGATAGTTACTTCTATCCACAACGGCTGTAGTAACAATGAACTTGATAGCACGAGCAGAGCAGGCCAGCAGGCAAGAGTGCTACATGTCTAATTGATACGCTATGAGAGTGAACAGCACGATAACTATGGGGTGAATGTTCCCTGCCAAATACGATCATTATTACATGCTAACGGCCATGTGTATGACCCGCATTAGGTACAGTCTGTAAAGTAAAAGGCTACGTTACGAACCTCCTCTTCCAGCCCACCGCAGCTACGACAAGCTACCTACCTCAAATCACTCTACATAATCGATAGGAATTTTTTCCTGTCTGTCACTTCAGTATGCAGTCAAGCCACTTCATCCACCTTAAAAACAGAATCAGTACGTTCCTCCGAAACGCCGGAATATTACACCACTACACTGTGCAGAACCCTCCCCCCAAACAAGAAGACCATCATCTGACGGTGGAACTGTCATAGTACGTAAATTAAGTACCACGCCAAAAATATACATGAAGTGGAAGCATAGCTCCGCGTATCCTTAACTGATGTCTTTAATTCAAGACTATCAATATCTCTGAGTTGATGATCACTAATAAACTTTACAGTACTTGGAAGAAAGCGGTAATGGCCTAATCGAGGTGTAACCGCAACATTCTGGAAACAATGAGGCAAACCACGAAAGCAAATCATAAGATGCCATAAAATGATTTGGACTGGGCACCTCACAAATTCAAGTCTGCAGCGACAGCACTATGCCAACCTAATCGGCCAAGCGCCTCGGCACTAGACGCAAGTGGTCATCTTCACAACCCGACCGCTTTACTCTCGGAGGAAGTTTCCGGTACCCAGTGGACAAGACTAGTTTAAAAAGAGGGCCACCCCGTAGGAAGTGGAAAATAGAAAAATCCCCGACGCTGTTGGGATTCAAACCACATTTCCTCTGTCGTCTAGCCCGCAAATTAGTCGCCATACGATGGTACCCACGTCCAATCTATTCGGATCTGGAGTAGAAGCATCTCGACATTTCCTTGCTTTTCCCCCGTAAGGTAAATGCAGAAACAGGACCCTAAAACAGGCTACGATCAGTCCGTTTCAAAATCACAGTGACGTCTGTTTCATCCTATCTAACACACACGTCCCCCAGCCTCATAAAAATTATTCTGGCATCAAAGCTTCTCAGTCTGCAGTACATACAAATAAGCTTTACACATTCAGGTCCGAACTCATTAATAGCCATAATGAGGGCCAATTATAAAGACCATCCGATAAAGGCTCTTTATGGAAAAGATCCCTGTTAATGCAGAGGATCATACGAAACACATAAATATGCTCTGTACACAAAATCCATATATTTAAACGCTAAAGCAACTGGTCCACAAAGTAACCACTGAACACTAACGGACTAATTTACGAGAATTATAAAATAATCGATCGATTTTATGCTAATGGTACCGACGACCGCACGATTTAAAACACCTGCATTATCAAAACAATAAACGGAAGCTGGCACCTAACTCGGGGCAAATTCCGTGTATTTTAGTGTTCGAAGAAACAAACAGAAAGATACTAAAAGTTCGTAATTCGATGCCACACAGTCTACGACACATACAGCGTCGTTACAAGGACCATAACTAAATAAATACCGGTACGTGAGTACTCGGTAAGTTTCGTAATGTCTGCCCGTTAACAACAGGGTGCAAACCAACCGACCGAATCAGATAAACAGAAGGACACGGAATGTTACGCAGCCGTCTCCGTCTCAAGTCTTACGATATGTGACTCCACCCGGCGCTACTCTGTCCACCACAAATCCCACATGGACTGGCCTGGGATCGAACCCGGGCTTCAACAGCGAGGTTCTCCGACAACGGCCTCTGGCCTCTTCTGTGTTACTTATCCCTAGAAAAGATGGCACTACGGTCCTTCGGCAACGTCTGGAACTGCTCACCAGTCCACACGGTGCAACATCCCACAAGACCTGAGCTGCTGAGCGTCTAAAATGTCGCTTCTATATTTTCGTTTCATACTGATTATTCTTGGGCCTAACTAAACTTTACAATACCAACATGTCGATTCAATTTCTGATGGGCCTCCATCAGCATTACAAGTCCCTTTAATTCGTTTTAAGCCTCATATTACTTTCACTGTATCTCAGTAAACATCAAAATTAGGGAATACGCATATATCCGCCGATAAGAGCAACACATTGCATTAAGGACGGACATTCAGCTGATAGGAAACACACTTAAGAAAGCCCAGAGTTTAATTAGGCCTACTGTCCTGTACCACCTAAATACATTTTGAATGCATCCATAATATACTGTGTAACGACTGTATAAAAATATTCAATAATATACCATAACTACACACAAAATTAAATGTCAGTCCAACATTTACTCCCAAATTCAATTACTACGTGTTTCGGTCTTGAAGATCAGCTTAAGGGAGACACAACTAAGTAAAAAACAATCTAACTAAACAACCAACTAACTCCATGGAGAAGAGTCTTTCTTGAGAAGCTAACGGTTCTCATCTAGCCAACAAATTACCTGCATTTTATGGATCCCGAAGGTTCATTACCACATACAAAAAAGCCCGCCACCTGTCCCTATCTTGAGCCAGATAAATCCATTCCATGCCCCCCAGTCCCACTTCTTGAGGATCCACTTTAATATAATCCTCTCACCTACACCGGAGTCTTCAAAGTTGCCTCTTTAAGTGACCCTGACTTACACCGGCTCCTCATGTTCCAAGTGCCGATACTCATATCCCTTTTTCATTGCTTAGCTTGTACCAAGGGATAAGTCCAGGAGCGAGGCAATTGTCAATGTTTCGTAACACGGTAAATGTTTAAGGTGAAGAGCTGTTAGCACCTCGTCCAACCTCCATGCTGGAGGGCCACCCCTTGTCGACTGTCCGCAACTGCTTCTTCAATATATTAGCATTACATTACATAAACGGAGAATTACTGAAGATTTTAACACTCACACAACATATTATTTCACCTATTAACATAGCATGTCCAGATCATAATGTTTCAACACACCATTTATGTAGGCTTAATTATACCAAAAAAAAAAAGATGTGTTCTAAAAAAAACTCTTTCTGCGTCTCAGTCTAATATCATTCCAAAATATATTAAGAAATGTTTCCATTCATATTTTATAACATTTTACCAAAAATGGTCATACCCGCCGGCACGAAATACTAACACGAGAGGGCAATGTACGTATGGCGTAACAATATGGAGCATTCGTACAAATACTGTTGCCATGACAACGCAAATGTATGTTCCCTTTTCGTTGCTGACATCGCTGTCAATAATGTAATAAATACTGAAAGCATTGCCATGGAAAAGCAACAATGAGTTCCCCCTTTTGTTGCGCCACGCACTCGTATGTCGCTGCCCATCATATTTAGGGCCCTGTGTAAAGTGGCCGATATTTTGTCCGATATAACCAAATTTAACGTTCTCAACTGATTTTCACGTTTTGTCCGATATAACCAAATTTAATGTTCTCAACGGATTTTCACGAAGTCCCCAATCGAACTTCAGGTAAATCGATTCAGTGGGAGACGCCCTGATATATATGGACGGGCTGTTGGATACGGACATGACGACGCTAACAGGCGCTTCTCGCAACTATGCAGAACTCGCCTACAACACCAGTTCGTAACTGTGTGAAACACACGACAATATCCTGACGGGAACAATTTCGAACTGCTCTTTTAGGGAGCTGGCAAAATTGTGAAAAGCGACTATTGGCTTCGTCATGTATGTCTGCCTGTCTGTCCGTCCGCATGGAACAACTTAGCTCCAAATGGACGGATTTTCGTGGAATTTGTGTTATTTTTCGAAAATCTGTCGAGAAGATCCAAGTTTCATTAAAATTTGACAGGACTGAATGGTACTTTGCATGAAGACCTACGTACATTTAGGATGATATGTCGCTAAATTCTTCTTGAAATGAGGAATGTTTCGGACAAATATTGTAGAGAAAATCACAACACACATTTTATGTTTGGTAACTCATTTTTTCCAAAAATCGTGCCCTTTACGAGATAATCTGGAAAAATACGGTACAGCCAGACAGGGCACGAATGACAATACATTTGCGTGCTGGATAACTAAGGCTACAGACACACAATCAGAATATGTAATATTTATTGCTTCTCCACGGTAACAATAGTTGCACGAAAGAGCCTCAATGTCGCGTTTATAGGTACATTGCATGTACTGTTAAATATACCATGCGGTGGGGTGCAAACATTTTTGAAACAAGGTTCTAGAATCCTATCGGAAATATGTCCTATCACATTTAAGTAGGAGGATTCAGGACTTCTGGAATGTGACGTCGACGTCACATCCCAAAGACCTAAATGTCAGCAACCGTCGTGACAACCTCAGCTCTCGCATGTTTATGACATATTTTATAAGAGTGGGACTGAGAAGTATTTTCTAGTAGAGTTTTGACTTTTTACTTGTTCATGGTACAATGGAACCAATGGCACATACGATCTAAAACCTGTCATAATGACCGGATGAAGGTATCTTACGAATGTCGAAACATTCAGTCATGTTCCACTGTTGTACTGCTGTTTTACTGATAACACCCTTTTGAAGCCGGAAATATGTGAATAAATTATGGATTGATTGATGGATTCGTAGTTACATGTACTAATGGCCCATTGCTGGATGCTGCTGGGGAGTGACCAGTCCATACACACCACCACTGTAATGCCATTCACCCACCCACACCCAAGACACCACCAAAGAGGATGTTTCAAGTATTTAGACTAAAAATTTGTAAGCATTTCTCATGCATACACTTCGTACTCTTTGGCCCGCTTATCATGTCCTTGATTTTACGGTCAGTATGGCATTATGTGAAGATAACTAAAATTATCTCTTGAGTACGCAATTAACTGCAACCTTCCCTCTCACTTTTACTTCTCCAAATACTCTCCTCAAGAATTTGTCCTTAGAGACCTTCCGTCTACATTCTTCACTTCCGAGGAAAGATATAATATATATATATATCGAATATATTTTAGTCTGCGCGCTTTTAAACATAAGACATCAAATATCAAGGACTGTGAACTGAATGCAGCAATCTTCACTTAAGTGTTTCCCGAACGTTTCGCACGCGGACCCCTTGTGGCTCAAAAAAATAACAACGGATCCTCACATATTTGCTCGCGTAAATACAGAGTGTCTGGATGATAAGTATCTAAAATTAAAAATTTATTTCTCAGAACTGATTTTAGATAGCTACGAACACAAACAGCAGCAATGCACTGCACGATTTGACCTTAAACTGACTGTCGCTGCTCGCTTTGTGGGCTCAAGACGTTTCTAATTAGATATTCTAAAGGTCATAAAAATAAACATATCGCCAATTAAAGAAGATGTTTGATTATTTTCAACAAAACGTTACTCCTTTAATTAAAGAAAAAAAAATAGAACTTCGAAGTAACCATTACAGAAACGTATCCACGGATCCCCTGGGAACTTCTTCGGCGGATCCCTTGCAGTCTGTCGAGCACACTTTGGGAATCACTGATATAATCGGTTGTTTCTCTCGCTCACAAAATATTTAATCTTTGTTTCATTTTCGAAGGCTTTTTTTTTTAGCCGCTTTGTCCCGCATTTATGTAAAGACAGATAAACAGAGGGTTTTAAGGTGATTCATCCCTATTCTGTGAAATAAATACACGCATTTAAACATGGTGGTTGCCAATATTCCGAAAAGAAATCTGCAGTTTTTGGACATTAGCATACCTGCAGCATGCAACGCAAGACTACGGAACAGATATGGCAGATAACTCTTTGCTTACTTACTCCCCCTGCTCCCTAAATTAGTTACACTAGAAGCTGCTGTAACAATTTCGTAAGTTGCTCTTAGTCCTCAAGTTTTTATTCAAACCGCCAAATGGCATTCCACCCGTGCGGAACTGCTTAGAAATCCTGCCAGTCATGATGGAGTCGTATACCGGTGAGGAACGCGCACGGTGTTGTTTGTGGTTTCACGAATCGCAATCGCATGACCAAGTATCACCAAAAACAAATCACCCCAAAGACGACTATTTTAGCTTGGTACAACCGGTTGGTTGAAACTGTCTGTGTATCTCACAGGGAGCCAGTCCAGGGTTGCAGATGAGACGAAAAAAAAATGTGCGGCAGACCTTCGTCGTTCGCAGTCCACGAAAATCAACTAAGCGCGCCAGTTTGGAGTTGAACATCCCCAAAACTACAGATTATGAAGAAATGACTGCGTTGCAAGCCAAATAACTTACAATTGGTACAAGCGTTGAGCGATGGCGACGAAAAACGGCTTGAATTTAGTGGTCATATGTTTGACAAAATGGAAAACGAAGATGGTTAACTGAATAAAATTGTGTTTAGTGATGAGGCTACTTTTCATCAGAGTTGTAAGGTTAATCATCATAATGTACGAACATGGGATACGGAGAATCCACATGAGATCGTAGAACACATGTGGTACTCACCAAACGTTTTGGCGCTGTTACGTTCTGTGACAGTATACGGTCTTCCTTCTTTGCCGAACCAACTGTAACTGGCATTAGGTATCTGGACACACTTGAAAACTATCTTATGCCATAGTTACAGCACGATATGGACAGATTTCATTTTTCAACAAGATGGGGCATTCCAGCACTTCCATCGCGAGGTTACGTCCTAAATCAATCGCACGGTAGTTGCTTGGATTAGACGTGATGGAACGATAGCTTGGCAACCACGATGGCCTGATTTAACAACCCTGGACTTTATTGTGTGGGGATATGTTAAAGATAAATTTTTGTTCCACCTCTTCCTGCAAGTTTGAAAAAATTACGGGCACGGATAACGGAAGCGGTTGCGACCATAGATGTGGACATGATTCATAGGATTTGGGACGAAATCGCTCACAGATGGGACATATGCCGCGTGACACGAGGAAACCACACTGAACACCTGTGAATATCTGCAGATAAAACTTAAACATATAATGCATTTTGATGTATATCACAATACCCTATAAGATACCACAATACCCTATAAGTTTTCTACTTTCTGTGTTATTACACCTTAGTTCTGTATAAATTATTGTGGAACAACTTGTATATATGGCAGCAGTCCTCACCACAGTATCTAAAATACCTCCTCTAAGAACAGTACAGTATTCGGTATGACAGTAGAACTCAACGCACACCAGGGACACCTATAAGCCATCCATTATACCGAAGTCACTTCTAGCTTTGCCACTCATATGCTTAATACTGACAGATATGGGTGGATCGAAAATAAGTTGGAAATATTACAAAATGTCAAAAAGAAATCAATTATGAAAAAATGCAGAAGGATTTCACATTATGAAGCGATCAACTCCACTTAAATGAACATCAAAGATGCATGTAACCCATAATATGTAGTAAGCCAACGAAAGCACCTTGGTAAACTGTATTTTATTGCATATTGATAACCACCAACATGTTTCGGCCGTGCTCGCGACCATCATCAGGGTATATCAAAGAATACGGTAAAATATACAGTAACTATTAAGTAATTTCAGTATGCAGATTAACAGTTATTGTATATTTTATTCGTATTCTTTGATACACCCTGATGATGGTCGTAAGCACAACCGAAACATGATGGCGATTATCAATGTTGTTGGTTTGCTATACAATTCAATGCACGGCTATGGAACATACAACAAAACACATAATCCATTTTTAGAACGAGTAACCACGCACAGGACCGCCTCTGTGGTCTAGTGGTCAGAGTTTCTGGCTACAGATACAGAGGTCCCGGGTTCGATCCCCGGCGCTACCAGATTTTCTAAGTAGTAGTGGGTCTGGAACGGGGTCCACTCAGCCT
>Ga0123354_10009040_pt1 | contig 15212 bp, 7 predicted proteins | sample TergutLab28metaG_2_FD_97872 | JGI IMG/M metagenome (GOLD analysis project Ga0123354, IMG submission 97872) | Labiotermes labralis P4 segment gut microbial communities from Petit-Saut dam, French Guiana - Lab288 P4 | ecosystem: Host-associated > Arthropoda: Insects > Digestive system > Gut ...
ATTCTATATATTACTTAATTATTATACCAACCACTGCACATATATAAAATTTTATAAATTTTATATATGTGCAGTGGTTGGTATAATAATTGAGTAACTCGACAGCATGCACGGTGTAACAACGAAAATATTCTATATATGTTGAATTTTCACCCGGCATGTAAATTAGAATTTCATTTCGCCTTTGACTTTTGGAATACCCAGAAAGCTCTATAAACGTAAATATGTCCTTTATATATGTCGTCTTTTATGAGTAGAATAGACCTAAAATTTCCAAGAATTTGTCCTGCATATTCTGCTAAAACAGATTTAAATAACTTTAGCGGACTCACCAATGACTGTTGCCAGTATAACAAGCCCAAGAATGAAAGCAGTGGCTATCATTGTTATGAGTTCCATCGTGGCTTCATCGTCAGGCAGACTGGATCCATCATCCGTGGCATTTGGTGACGCGTCCATATCAACGCTTCCCCCCGTTGACGTCAGGTCACTGCTATTCAGATTAAAAATGGAGCTGTTGTTTTCAATTTCTATTGTCGAAACCGATGAACTGTCGATATCCGAGTATTCTGCTCTCATCCAGGAAGTCCCATTGTCAGCTGTCATAACGTCCATTGTTGTTCGTAGGGAGTTATGGCTTAAATTTTGAAAAAGTTCTTTTAACAACGTCATTTGTACAACACGTTATAACTGACGAATAATTTATGTTTGCGGAAACATTTCGACACTGGGGGCATCTTTAAGGTGTTTTTAACGAAATATCATTTGTTCTTAACATCAACATGCCTTCCGCCTCCCGCATTATGTCACACATTTTCATGTTTTCATATTATTACATTCTAAAAATCTGGCTTAAAACACTTCTCTCCTGCTCCAACAAACACAAGAACTCCTACCGCCTATTACAGGCTTAGATATTATACTGCATAATAGTGTGTGAAATAAGTCGTAATATACACTCTGTTATGACATCTTTGCTTCCCCTGTTCAGTACCATTTTTGTATTGCGTCTTTGTTCAAAACATCACACACAAATATCTGATTTAGTTTCTACGACACTGTGTCAAAATGCACTCATCTTAAAAATCAGTAATATATATATTATGCGTTCAGTCTGACGCCCTATAGGTATTCCATTTTCGTCTCATGCATATCACTAGCAGCTTGTAGCTAGTTTAGACTCTTATGATTTTTAGACCCACCTTATATTTTCCATTACTAATCTGCTCTTTCTATTCGCCTCGTCCCATTCACTTTCCTCCTTTACGCACAATCTTTATCACTTCTTCGTTGTTCCTCTCCTATTACATTCAACTGCGGCATTTACTATAGTCTGACGTGCGGAAACTTGGCAATATATCACTTTCCAAGCCACACTAAATCACAAAGGTCTTCTTAAATACTGTCAAAAGTTCAACCATATAAACAAATTTGTACAACAAATCTTGACAGGAAGCATTACTTTAATTGTATGACACGCATCGGCGTACAAAATTACGCACGTCTAACGATATCACACATGACGTGTGTACGCATCCTGAATACCTAAATTCCACATAACTCAACATGTTTAGGAAATCAATATTTACGTAAATGTTACATGTTTCTATGCGACATTCACATTATATACGGTAACATTTGGTTCGGGTGTATCATGTCCGTTAAATTATCATCGTGTTATGACGATGGTACCCACAGCAGCACCACCAAGTTCACCATCGTGTGTCTCATTAAACAATGACACAAACATTTACACAATTAGAACACAAAAACTCGGTCCCGGTGGTTAATCTCCTCCTAACCTGTAAAGCACACCACATCTGCGGAACCTCGGAGTCGTAGAAAGTTTTCTTATATCGTAACTGTACACGAAACAGTTTGTATTGACAAGAGTACGTGGATAAATTACTGTACCAAATAAAGCGCTTATCAACAGAGAATGAATTTCAAAAGGTGTAAACTCTTTGAATCCCAGAATGTTGAAGACTGTGTCTATCAGATTCACTTATGACAGTCAAATACTGCACACGAAGAAGACACTGATATGAATCTGTGGATGCAAACTGAAATTCTAAAATTATATACGTATTCACTTTAGTGTTCATATAAAACACGGGTAACGTTGAAAGAGAAATTACACAATGAACAGCGACACGACACTTATCGTACCACTAAGTTGGTTGGCACATGACGACAGCAGTGTTCACTCCGTCCCAACAAAACAACGTAGATGTTCCAACTGCATCTGTCACCAGTGGTCCACCGGTCCACCGAGTGTGTGTACGCCTCGACACAACAAGTTCCCTCCTCCCAGGCGTCCCCCGCGCCTCAACGCTGAGCGCCTCATCCACCAGAATGTGTAACAGGAACCACCGTCGCAGTACTGTTGCAGGCATGCGCCTGGAAACCACAGCCTGCAGACGCATCAGACGCTACGTAGCATGGAACTAGTACTGAGCGTTCGCTAACAGAAACCCCCGGAACACGAGAGAAACTAGATTTCGCGGGGAATCTGGTAGTCTAGGGAGATAAACATATAGGCATTCATGAAATTCTTGCACAACTGGTGGGCTAGTATTGGCGATGTAGAATATTCGGATCTGTACTAGCACAGACTCCGCAAGTGAATTAATTAATTGCTTAATGAATGAGAGACGACTGCTTAGTTAATCACTTAGTATGGATCAATGAATTCCATAACGCAAGTATTAATAAACACAACACCTGATATTCTAGTAGCGCTTGGTCCATCAATCTGCATCTTAGTAAAATCTTGACTTGAAACGGGATAAAACAGCGTCATAAACACATACCTTCTTTGCTTTATCTGCTACAGAGGGGTGACGCATTACTAGTTTTAAAAATTTCAGAATAAGCTGTATGACCGAAAGCAAATAGCAACATTTCAACACATCTTATGCGTATTGGACCGTGCATCATCTTGGTATTTGAATAAAGGTAGACCAACTAGATGACACTTGCTTTATTAGTGGTTCAGCCTACACTCGGATACCACATCACCAACAGACAACCCCGCTACATAACACCAGCACGCCTCAAGTCAGCCTACACAACAACGCAACAAATAGTCGCAAGCTCCTGAAGATGGATGTATTAACATCTGAAACATATTGAGCAGTAAACTGACATAATAAAGCAAGTGTCATCTAGTTGGTCTACCTGTATTCAAATTTCAAAACATGTTTCTGATCGGATTATTTTTGAATCTGCAGCTTTGAAGCTGCTGAGTGCAACAGCGTTTGTTCGATCATACAAATGAGTTTATACATTAGAGCAGCAAGCTTATCCACTCTTTATAGAGCTGTTTTTCACACACAGGCTTACGTATTTTCTGTAGCGACTGCTAGGGAGCTTATTATTCAAAAACATTATACTAAAATTTATTCCTATGCGTATAAGATTTTGACAATTTTATATTAAATTTGGTATCAGGCAGTATCAGGTCTTGCCCATCTTACCGTGTTTAAAATAAAAGTTGCGGATCAGAACACCGTACTTACGGGACAGTATTCTGAACTTTGACATTCTGGCTCAGATGTTTCGCGTTGCGTTTACCTATAAGAACTGACCGAATGTAGATCTTTCTTGTAATCTACTGCTTCAGGATGACGTAAATCCCGTCACAGAAATTCTTTTTGTCTTCATTTTGTATTTCTAACACAGGACGATTGACATAGTCCAAATAGTAACATTATTCGTAGCATAGGTTTTTACTTCCATAAGTTTCCTGCCATTCTGCACAACCACCTTCAGTCTGATTGCAATACAATTTCACGTCCCTCGTATTGGTCACGTGATTACAGCAGTGTTGTCGAATTTTGTGCGCGGGTTGCCTTCCATTGACCCAGCGTAATACAAGACTGACTTTCCCATAGGAATAAACGTAGACTAAGGAAACGAGTTTTCGGAACGCACAAATCTACAGATGCTTTACCGTAATTTTGCTTTTCAACAAATGTTGTAAGCACAAAATACATTTTAAAAAAAGTTCATCTAATGACAGTCTTATAAATTTATGTAGTACACTGGCAGAAACATTTGGAAAAAATCATTATATTCCGACAATACTGAAGGAACAAGAGACAAATTATTGTGAGGCGCTGCTTTCCCACTTAATGTTGGAGGCTAGCATGAGGGATTTATTTATTTATTTGATGCGCATTATTTCCAATTCTGCTCATTAAGTGAGATTTTATTAGTATTTGTATTTGGCACCATTTCAAATTTTGAGCTGAGACAGCGCAGTCGGAATAGCAACTCGGTACGGTCTAGACGGTCCGGGTATCGAATCCCGGCGGTCCTGGGACCTACCCAGCCTCCTGTACAGTGGGTATCGGGTACCTTTTCGGGGAATAAACTGCTGGGGGTTGGCTTTGACCACCCACCCACATCTAGCGCCGAGAGTAAAGAAAGAGTAGACTTATACTTCTATCGCTTCTTTAGGACTTTATGGCCTCTTCTAGGATGAATCTGACTTCACTTCATAATTTCAAATTGACATATGTCAAATTCGCGTAAAATGCTAGCCCACTGTATACAAAGCGCATCTTATAAGAGCGCCTGCTTTCTAACTGCAGACACGCACCAAATTAAGTGCACATGACTAAGCGACTGTCGTGACGTTGGCACAACTTGCTGATCAAACCACAGGGACGTTCTGAAAATAGCCTTGTTATAACCATTCTTATATAATTACAAACACCTGAAAAGTGAATTAGATTTTAGAGGTACTTACTGGTACAGCAATGTAAGGTGGTTTGTGAGTGATGTGCCGTTGCATCCTGTCTGTTCTTAGTAGTGCCCAGCTTGTGAGGAAACATTCACCATCCTACGGTTCTGCCCCCCCCCCCCGGCCGGGTTTGTGCCAGCTTCCCCAGTTTTATAAAGCATCTCTGCACATTCCTTGTCTGTGCAGTTCACTTTGCAGACCATTACACGGAAGCAACCTCCTTCAGTTTCACATCCAATCTAAGGTACAGTCACTTCGCATAACACGTAACTTCCTCGAAGCTGATTATATTCCAGTTTCTGAAATCACAACCAACCACAGAAATTTTATAGGAGGGTGTACCACCATATTAAAAGTATAATACTGATCAAAATATCCTCGTGTAAGTAAGTGTATATCAAAGTATAATAGTTACTGGACCACCTTCCATTTGCATGATCAATCCACATATCCAAAAAACATATACAAAGCTATGTTGAAGAAATTTTTATATAAATATATAACTTTTTTATGCCCCTATTACGAACCTAAAAAATAGACATATAATTATACACAGATAGAAGATGTTGCTCTTACATGAAGTAAACATGTTTTACAATGGTCTGAAATTTTTGTTGGCATTTGGAACACAATATTATAAGCACGAAGTATTTTATCTGTAAAGAATGCAATCATGATTTTTTTTAATAAATCAAGATGTCTTCTTTTGAAAATTTTTTATTATTCGTACTTCCTTTGAAGTTTCTTAGTTTACCTGCTATTATGATATAAAAGATGGCTCCTGAACGAAATGTAAGTGTGTGTGTGTTATGTGTAAACACACACACACACGTACATTTCGTTCAGGAGCCATCTTTTATATCATAATAGCAGGTATGTATATATATAAACACACACACCATTCCATGTCATTGCAATGATTAAAGGAAAAATCCAGCAAAAATGTTAATATTCATACTGAGAAGCATAACAAACGCGTCTATAATATTGTGTGAGACACTTCTCGTACATTAAAATTAAATAAATGACGACGGAGCAAGTCTTTCAATGTCGAGTCATGAAAGGAATCATTAACAATCAAAACACAAGGAGCAAAAATAAAGTTTCAGTAAATCTGAAGTTATACAGATTCCTTGTAATTGATACTTATAAGAAATTATATTTATTTCGTAATATTCTCTACATGTTTCGGTCCATGATAGCCATCTTCAGGGAGAGCTTATTTGGAAAGGAATACATTTTAATATAAGCCTTCCCAAAGATGAACATAAATAAATTCATTTAAATTGCAAAAGTATACAAATATTGCTAAAATGTATAAAATGTAAAATTATGATAGATGTTAGACATTTCTCTACAAATTTATGCTTGAGTTGCAAACATCTATAAGTGTTGATGTCTTCTTTCGAAAAGAGTTTTGTCCCGGAAAATAGTTAGTTAAGGATTATACGAAAGTCAAGTTTCCGTGATACAACTATAAATATCAACACATAACACACGGTACATGTATTCAGATTACATAGTTCTACAATTAAAGCTTAGAATTCGTGTGTAACTCATTAATTTGTTATAAGTTTTTAATTCTAAGTTAACTGTTTTCCAGAATATAACCCCTTTTCGAAAGAAGACACCAACATTGCTAGTTGCTTGTTTGCCACTTCAGCATACTTTATTTAAGTAGCACACGAACAATTGCACATATATAGTCTTTAACAATCTAAAATTTACATTAAAACACTTAAAACGCTCCTACATGTTTCGATCATACGATCATCCTCTAGGAGCATACTTTGTTCCTTGCTAAAGTTATAGATTTAAACACTCTCTGAGTGTTTTAAACTATAACTTTAGCAAGGAACAAAGTATGCTCCCTGAGGATGATCTATGATCGGAACATGTACGAGCGTTTTAAATGTTTTAATGTAAATTTTAGATTATTATAAACTATATATGTGCATTTGGTGGTGTGTTACTTAAATAATCTACAAAATGCACGGTGCAACGATAAAGACTTCAGCATACGTTTGTAATGGAACGTAAAAGATCTCAAATATTTTTTTTATTTCACACATTTTAGCAATGTTTCCCTTCACTAACTGGCATTGTAAATTAATTAGTTTAGTATGCAGTCTTTAGCAACATTTATATTAAAATGTATTCCTTTGCAATTAAGCTCTCCCTGAAGATGGTTGTCATAAGCCGAAACATGTATCAGAAGTAATAGGAAAGAACAAACCAGTACTTATGCAGTTAGCTGGTAATTATGTTGCATATATCAGTACACGCTGTACCATCACATAGCCATCGTTAGCTTGATGATAAAAGTAGTACAGTTTCCTTCGTTTTGTGTTCCTAAACGAATAGTGGGGTTGCTTACAGGTCGTCAATGCAGGTAGCGAAGAAATTTTATACAACGCATGCGTATTGAAACGTGCATAAGTATATAGTCATTATACTCCCCTTCTTTTTCTTTTTTACTGTACAGCTTGCCTAAATATAAGTAATAGATCGAAACTGCGTCACAGAACCTTACATGGACGAATACGTCTCTTCAAGGTATGTAGCATGCAGATTTTAGGAATTTTTGTAGGAAAGGAAAGCCGATGGTGGAAAATCCAAAATCGTGAAAATTCTAAGTACAGGACAGACTAGCACTTTATAAATAAAAATGTTTTTTTACTTTTAAAATGACGGACGAAAGGATCAATAATGAGCTAAGTTCATATCAGCATATAAAATGATCACTGTGAATATAAGGCTTATTTTCTCTATGTACTTTGACATTTTTAAGTGTTTAGTAAAGCTGCTCTTATTGCAATGAATATTAATAATTGGCGTTATTTTGTTTCTGGCTCGGTCTTTACCGTTTGCAAATTCGTCTAGCTTATTCCTTCATCTTCTTAAGCGGAATTTATAAAGTCCTTTTTTCACTTTGTTTTAAATTTTAAGACATGTTTCGTGATCGTTCCACCCACGTCTTATAAATTCTGTCTCCTTATTCATTCCAAAAATATTTAATCTTTTCTCTCTGTTTGTTCCGTTACATGTTTAACAAACTCCTCCTCTCTACATGCCTCAAAAACTTTATTTCCTAAAGTTGAATCCCCTTCCCTTATCGTTCTCTCTCATCACCTCCCACATTTCCCATCCATACAAGCCGGCTTAGTTGCTTTATTCCTGAAATTTTATGTCTTTACATTTAGGAGTTCTTTTATCTGAGAGAACTTCTTTTCACACAAGTGGAATTGAACTTCGACATTTCATTACTGTCTCACTGCTACTATTTTACAATATATTCTTAGCAAATGACCAACTTAATGCACTAGTTTTTGTTTTATAATAAGTTTATTATACTCCTCTACATGTTTCGAGCACTGTTGTGCTCATCATCAGGAGGTCAAATTGTATTATACAGCATCTGGTATCATCACACCATGTAGGTGGCTGCCTGGTCTGCAGCAGCAGACCAGGCAGCCACCCATACGGAGTGAAAAATGCACCGGACGGCCACCTACATGGTGTGATGATACCAGATGCTGTATAATACAATTTGACCTCCTGATGATGAGCACAACAGTGCTCGAAACATATAGACGAATAAAATAAACTTATTATAAACAACAATTTGTGTATTAAGTTGGTCAATTGTTAAGATTATACTGAGAAGCACACTCAGCAAAACATCAAAATTTACAATATATGTTTTAGTGAAAACAACTAAATATTAAAGCCGATTTTACATATTTTATAAGAACTTCAATTTATAATTAAATTTCTTTCAAAACCAATGGACAAGATTCTCATTCATAGTTTAATCTCTATTACGATAGTTCCATAGCCTCTTCCAAATGTAGTTCTACAGACAGTGTGATCTAGTGCTTCTTCTTTCAACTTACAGTATTCTGTCGTCTCCTTGAGGTCATCCGGTAGCTGCTTATGTTTTCTTTTTCGTCTTCCTGTCACATCTATCCTTCCCTCTAACTTTCCTTCAGCAACTTTTCTTAGAAGCAGGTCCAACACAAGATGTGTTTGATCCAGTTAGCCGTCCTTCTATTCACCCTACATTGTTTTTTCGCTAGGCGAAATAACCAGCAAATGCGTTCAATCAATAATTGCATTGCATTTTATTGAACGTATTTGTTTGTTAATATACTGAATATTTGAAAACGCACGATGTAATATAAAATTTGAATAATCTCATGAATTTCTCTGTTTTAGGAAAGAGACTGTACAGGAAAAGTAAAAGTACGGTAGTTTTACAATTTTCTTTCCACATCGCAGTAAAACAGCCGATCGCAGTTCTTATCCTAAAAAAAATTACTGAATGATTGAAAATGACTAGACCAAAGCGCTTATTTCCTGATATCATCACACTATTATTTTTCCAGTATAATTTCACATAAGCCATTTTATAGGATGAACTTCAGTTTGTTTGAAAATGAGAATTTCTCAACTCAGACCATCTTGGACCGAAATATAATTTCTGTAATCTCGGGCCCCTTTTATTCATTTTTTTTGACAATTTAAACCCACCGAGGTGAAGTCCATTCGTTTTCATCTTTATTGTTCATCAGAGGAGCTGTAAATATTTCAGATTCTATATTCAGATTTCAGGAAGACCACCGAATAATGAATCGTAAATTTTTTTAAGGAAAGAGGTAATGACTTCACTTGGTGCACTACCTCGGAGAATTTCCAGGCGGTAACGAAGGAAAACAGACATAATATTTTAAGACAGACGGTCTTCGAACAGAGAACCTCCGGTACACGAAGCAGGATAGCTACAAAACTGACCACCATGTCAATTCGCTGCGTTTTTCTATCTCCGTCGTCATTATTTTTTCTTCATTTTAAGACATTGAGAATTTTTTAAAACGGTTGACCGCGGGAGAACGAAATATAATTGCGCGAAGGTGGGGCATATTTTGGCAAGAGAGCTGAAGGGTTTAAATAAGCAAGATCCAAATATAGAATTTAAATGACACAGTAACCGAATTTCCTTCATTTCTAACGCCATTTTATTTAATTAATACTCCAACAAATGCACATATGTTAATAAAAGTCCAACCAGATGCAACAGTATGCAGACATTTATTTACTGCAAAGTCACTCCACATGTTTCGGGTGTCACAGTACCCATCATCAGGAGTACTAAAAACTGTAACCGCAGCTTCCGGTACAGGTAATAATACTGGTACAGCTACTTACCTGCAACGTGGCCTGATCACAGAGTGCCTCTCTAAACTGTGCAGCATAGGCACGCACCACGGCACCCCTAATTTATCTAATTACAACAAATACGCCGCAATAACACCGACTAGGTCCATGTCAACGGACACAATAGAACCATTACTGTAATTTTAGCCAAGCACTCTATAAACAGCTACCTGATGATGGATCCCTTTTGATCCGAAACATGTTGGAGCAATTTTAAACATTTTATAATAATTCTAATTGTATATACGAATTATATATTTGTGCATTTGTTAGATAATAAAGTATTTTAAATGTCATTGATGCACGGTACAAACATGAAGAATATATTTGCATTTGGTGGTGTATTAATTAAAATACAGACGCACGGTGCAACGATAAAGTTTCCAACGTCATGTTCGCATCCACATAAATCTGTATATAAATTTTTTTAAATTCTTTGGTCAGCGCAGTGGTCACGTAGTCGTGATATCCTTAGCGTAACGTTACATATGAAAGTAGGATGATCCACCTAACGGTTATATTCATATTTTAAAAAATGTAAATATTCTTAAACATACGTTGCAACACGTACAAGATTGAAACAAGCTACATTAATTGTCAAATACGATGAAACTGTCACTGTATTTGACAGTAATTTTGAGATTAAATTGGATTTCCGCTCTATGACTGTGAAAAGCACACAACATTCCATTAGCCTATAATACAACAGCATTTCACAGTAGGGTGCGGGAGATTACTTATCTCAGAATGCACTTAAAATCGGAAAAACTGTTCATGCCACTGTTTGCTGTTTTTGAAAGAGTATCGCCACTTGTTCATGGTCGAAAAAAATTCGGCAAAATACCGAGTTCTTAATTTTGGAACATAATATATCACTTATTCATGTACTGGGTGTATCTAAATATTTGTAGTTCAGTGAACCCACATTACAACAAGTTAATTTCAATGTAAGGACGCCAACAGTGTTAGAGGTACAGCCCCCACCTTCGGCTGAACTGAATCCCTTAGAATTTTATGTGCAGGAAAACTTAAAAAATCTGTTTTATTCAGATCCAATTGAAAATGAAGAGACACTTCAACAAACAGAGTTATGATGCTTGTCAAACCAAGCACACCCCCACAGAGTCCTTGGAGAAGTTTGGACATCCCATGATCATACTTGTCCATGCGTGCGTTGATTCGACTGAAGATTGTTTTGACCATCAATTGTGAATTGTGACTTTAGAAAATAAGAACTCAAAGTTATTACATTGGAAACCTGTATTTTGAGTGTATTAAGTTAGTTCTTAGTAAAATATTATACAGTTAAGTTATTTAGTGTTGCATGTAGTCTTTAAAGTATCCTCGAAGACCACTTATTTGTGGTTACAGATTTACGCGCAATTTTGTTTGTTTTTATTTGGATAACGCACTCTCGATATTTGTCCAACCATTCTAAATACACCCTATATATACAGGTATATATATATATAGGGTGTATCTAGAATGGTTGGACAAATATCAGAATTGATTTGACATATATATGTCAAATCAATTCCATACTTCCAACAGGTCTTGAAAAATAATGACAGAGCCAAAAATTATTAACACATATCTACTTCCTTTATGAAGAAAAAGTAGGAAATATTCTTACATTTATTTTTATACATAGATTCAAATCAATTTTAGCATCTCCCCTCATTGTGATGCAAATCGCCGATCGCGCAAAACCAATTTGAGCGATCGTTAGGGTTCAAGGAAAACAATTTTTTTCAGTGAAAGCTTATCTGCACTGTCATGTCAGTTAAAATTTAATTAGCTAACCATTCGTCCTTTGTTACAAAATCAAATTCTATTTGTTAACAAATGATCTTAACTTAAGAATTATTAGATTCGAGAGATTATTAGTAATCCTGAGGCTCCAGGCTTCATTTCAGTTCCACGTGCTGCAAGTAGCAACATTACAGAATTTTGAGAAAGAAATAATACTTAATCATTTTCATGCCTGAATTATAAACGTTTCCATTATTATGCTTCTCCTAATTCCATTACGTCATTTTATTTGTCACTGTTGTTGCAAGATAGAGCCTGTACTAATTTTTAAACTTTCTCAAACAATTTGCTATACATGAAACCTAAAAACTAAGATTAAAACTAGACGCCAGTTGAGAGAATATAATCGTGGGGTAATAGCAGGCGTGCAGAAGTAGCGTAAGTAGCAATGTGACGTAGCAGACCGCAGTAAATTTGTAGGTATTTAAGGGATCTGTGCTCTACAGGAACCTTTTATACCACAGGCATGGAATCCTGTACAGAGCACATAAAAATAAATAAGTGAAACCCCTAATTGCATGCTCTGTGATTTTTGGTGTGGTGCACTGTAAGGAGGATTCACACCGTAAACCCTGCAGTAGTCCACAGACTAAAATGAAACATTACATACAATTCATAACAGTCCTTTTGTCATGTACAGAGCTGTACTTTTCACGAATTAAAGCGCCTGAAATCCCGGGAAGCCAAGATTTGCGAAAAGGTCGAAGGGTAAACCCGGCGTTTTTTTTAAACTACTTTAAGTGCAGCAATCTCTACTGCGCCGGTCCCAGTGGTCGCGCGGTCTAAGGCGTAGGTCTGCGGCCGTTCGCCTTCTGAGATTATAGGTTCGAATCCCACCGGGGGCATGGATGTTTGTCTGTTGTGATTGTTGTGTGTTGTCAGGTAGAGGTCTCTGCGACGAACTGATCATTTGTCCAGAGGAGTTCTACCGACTGTGGTGTGTCGCTGTTTGTGATCTAGAAACCTCAAGAATGAGGAGGCCCTGGGCCAACGGGGGCTCTTACGCCAAATAAAAATAAAACTCTACTGTATTCATTACCTTACCTTCAATACGGTAATTACGTTACCTTCAGTGCATTCATTATATTACCTTCAGTTTATTCATAGTAGTATCTTCAGTATATTCATTGTACGAGTGTGGACTGATACGTTTTTTCTCCGCTTAAATATAAAATGAAAGGGAAAAATATTTTAATGAAATAAAAAAAGAATTATGCCTGCATCAATTTTTTCAAAGCTGCATAATTATTTTTCTACAAAATCACCAGCACTTCAGTACATTTCCGCCAACGCTGCACTAGTTTTGAAATCCATCCTTTAAAAAATTGGTGTTTCGTATTTGAAACCATTTCCTCACTGCAGACTTCACCTTACCCAGCGTCTTACTGTACTCACATCAACACACTGATCTCCATAAACGGCTTGCATTCGTCTGTGAATTTCAATTGGAGGAACTTTTTCCGCGGTTAAGAATTCAATAACAGCACGCTGTTTGAACCGAACGTCTGAAAACTCTTCCATTTCGTTTCGATGTGCACTGGGTGAGGACTGTAAGCATCTGTGTGTTCAAGGTGAAGTATGATGGAAGAGAGATACCATGCGACTACACAGAACGTGTTTTATCCGGATATGTCTAATATAAATAAAATATTACAGTGGACACAAAACTTATCAGCCCATCTACGTACTATAAACAGTAAATTCATTAAATTTCCCCAGGGAACAAAAGCCCCTAGTTGGCAAGGGCTTCTCATTACTGAGGCTTCACGGTCACACTCAGTCACAGCTCATTCGGTAGGACTCCTCTGGACGAATGATCGGTCCGCAGCAGAGATCTCTGCCTAACAAACAACACACATAAGACACATACATCCATGTTCCCAGGCGAGATTCAAACCCACAATTCCCAGCAAGCAGGATGCCGCTGACTCACACCTTAGACTGCGTGGTATATTCATTACATTACCGCCTGTAAATTCATTATATTTCCTAAGTTATCAGACGCTTTTCTTCCTTTGTTTTGTGTATGCTCAAAAGTGCTTTTGTGTTTCTTGATTGGCCTGCAGGAAACATTATACTTGTTATAAATAATTTCAGAAAGCACGAATAAAACGCGTAACATCATAGTAGCCATATTTTGAATTTAAATAAAGTTTGAAAATGGTGTTTTGCTGTTAACGTTGGCCTTTTGTCAGAGAAACCAGTGATGTTGAAATGCATGACTGAGACCCCGATCTTCAAGGTAAAGATGGTCGATGAACTGAAATAGCCTTCGTCTGAAGTGAAAAAAAAAGAGACAGTAGAGTGACTTCAAAGCCATCACAGAACCAGCAATAGAGACACACACATATTTATAGCGGCATGCAGCCCTTCAAAGGGACTCTTGAAATCCCCGTACCTTTACATTTCACTGAAATCTTTACGTAATATAAAAATAGTGACAGAACGTACCCACGTGAATTCGCTTTCTTATTTGATCTTCATATTACACGATGTGAGATTAGAGGTTCTCACAGCGGTACTGCCGGGGAGCATTCAGGTATTCTGGGCTGCGACACTGTGTCTTTAGTTGAGAAGTTTCCGAAATTTCGAAGAATTATACTGCCTTCACCCTTATAATAGTTAAGAATTCTAATACCTGAACTCTCATTTATATTATTTGATTAATTAAGGGTAATTGTGAAATATTCAGGTAGTAATAAAACTATTAAAACCCGTAGGACCTTCATTGAAATTTTTTTAATTGGTAAATAAATTTATATATATATATATAACTTTAGAACCCAAATATTAACTACGGTGTTTATAAAACTCCATCTCTGGACCTCATCCTGAGTGACTGAAGTTTAGTTCGGATTGACAAATTCTACTGATTAATGAAATATTCTAATATTATCTTCCCATCTGTGACTAAGTCTTTGAAGTGGTCATAAAAAAATGGAACCTACCCTAAGCCAAGCTAATCCAAATTCGAATTCTCTTATTTTGTTTCTTTTAACTGACTTAAGTATTTTCTTCCCACCAGCAAATACATCTGTTAAGTGATTTCCCAATTGTCTGTGACGTCACTATATTGTTTGATTAACTTTTTATCCTATACATTCGCGCTCTATACATATTTCACCCGCAATATTCCCTTGAATGGCTCCACGGATTGGAGTTTTTCTAGAGAAGCTAATTTTTCCTCAGCTTGTCAATGATTTCCCGAATTTTATGAAACTAAAATTTTATTACTGCTGAAGAATAAAAAACCAACTAGATGTCACTTGTTATATTTATTTACTTCTTTGATACTCAACATGTTTCGGGCATTAATATGACCATCTTCAGGAGTGTGCGACTATGTTGTTGAACAACCACATTGGCTGTGTTTTTCTTGGATTGCTGTGTGTTGGAGTTAGGATGCCGGCTGAAGCACAACTGGTCTATAGAC
>Ga0123354_10009041_pt1 | contig 15210 bp, 8 predicted proteins | sample TergutLab28metaG_2_FD_97872 | JGI IMG/M metagenome (GOLD analysis project Ga0123354, IMG submission 97872) | Labiotermes labralis P4 segment gut microbial communities from Petit-Saut dam, French Guiana - Lab288 P4 | ecosystem: Host-associated > Arthropoda: Insects > Digestive system > Gut ...
GTTGCGCTAACCACGTGACACCCCTCTATCCGCAAAAGTTGGCACTAACTTCGCCGACCGGCGGCGGCCGCTCTGTCGGTATAGTTCGCGTGCGGACTAAGGCCACGGAGTTTAGTTTAGTTTATATATTTATTTATTTATTTAAAGGGCCTTGAAAATAAGCAATACAAGTAATACGCGGTACAAATTTTGAACTGACGCGACGCATCTGAAGTTTTTCATTAACAATTTGATGGCAAGATCCTGTGCTGATGCCCATTTCGTCAACAACCTCTCGGACAGATAGACGACGATTTCCACGAATCACAGCACGAAATCTCTCGACATGGTCGTCGTTTGTTGATGTGGAAGGTCGTCCAGGCCCGCGATCTTCACCGACAGACATTCTGCCCTCTTTAATAAGCTTTAACCGCTCATGACACAGTGTTCAGCTCCTACAGTCCTCCCCGTATGCTTGGTTAAGCAACTGAAATGTCTCTGCAAAATTTTTACCAAGTTTGTAGCAAAATTTAACACACACACGTTGTTCTTCAAGCTCTTTCATTGTCACTTTGTCACTAATCCGACGAACAGCTTGGGCATGGGCTCAGTTCAGCGGATGTAGCTCGACAAATAATGCTCATAGCGAAATGGGACAAATGGCAGTTTGTTGTCAAAACCTGGCGCTAGGTGTGCTCAGTAGCCGCAGCGCGCTCTCTGTACTGGTTGGCGCGCTATTTAAAAAGTTCGGTCCCTTTTTGAACAAGCCTCATATATCAATATCACACACATATTTCCTGTGAGATCTCACATACATTTTATTTACAATTTTTAACTGTATTTACATTCTCTATTGGTAGCGTAACTTGTGACTTGCGCTGTTGACAGTTTAGTTTTCCAAATATTTTAAAATATCATACATTTTAAGAATGTTTCTGCGAAGATCTCTTTGAAGATAACGGTATAGGTTAAAGTATTGAAACTGAAGCTATAAGCTTATTCTAAGTTTGTATTAGCAGGACTCTTTCGGATGTGTGTGAAATATTTCTTTCCTTTCTTTCACGTTGCTTTTCACTCGTGAAATAACGTCCTTTCTGTTGTTTGAAATGATTTAAACACTTCACATATAATTCTTTCATCTTAACAACATATTTTAATTATGAAATACAATTATTGCATGCTTTGTAATTATTGGGAAGATTTATGTATAAATTTATTTAATTTTATTTACTTCCTGCTGGTTATTCATGAAATGGCATTCGCGTGATATTATTGTCATTCCTAGTGATGACTAATGGGCCAAAACACGTCAGAATGTGAAGAAGTGTTTGTGTATATTTATAAAGTATAACTAATTGATTATGTCTTATTTCGAACGGGATACTTCCTGAATAACAGTCAAGATGCTTGCCCGCTTGAGCCAGTTCTTTCGATGCCTATATAACTCTTTTTTTTCCAGAGCAGGAATTCGATCAGTTTCTGAACTGCCTGATGCATGATACGACCTATACAGATACACGTTAATACATTTTATGTCCATCCACGTTATAGTCAGATGGTGTCATTGAATTTTTCATTGACATAAAATCCTTCCGATCGCACTATGGTCCTGGGGTCGACTCAACCCCTAACAGAAACGAGTACCAGGAATATTTCCTGGGGGTAAAGGCGGCCGGTGCGTAAGGCTTATAACCTACCACCATCCTGTGCCGTTGTCACGAAATCTAGGAGCCTTAACTTCCTGGAACCCTCTGGGCCTGTCCAGGCCTGTAATGGGACTGCTTTACCTTGTACCACGTTATAGTCTACCTTTCTTTGTACTGATTTGCCGTGCTTTGTTTCGACTCACTTATTGTAGAGTACGATATCTGGCCTCCAGATGTGGTCAGAGGGCACATGTAGCATTTCCACTCCACCATACTCCTTAGGTTCCCACTGCAGCTTGTAATCAAACCACGCCTGGAACAAAAATATTTGTCATTACCGCAGATCGGCAGTTAGCAAAATTTTCTTAAAACGTCTTTCCACCTGTAGTTAAATTTCGGTGATTAAAAACCAACTAACTAAACACTTCATTATCCAACTAATGCACAAATATATAATTCGCAGATACAATTAAAATTATAAAATATTTAAAAGTGCTCCAACATGTCTCGGATCACAGAGGATCCAATATCAAAGAGCCTTGTATAGTGCTTGGCTAAAATTACAAAAATGGTTCTTTCGTGTCCGTTGACATGGACATGGTCGGTGTTATGGCAGCATATTGTGACTGTAATTGGATAAAACAAAGGCGGTCTGTTTTAGAGACAAATTAACAGCCAAAACAACATGAAATGGAAAGAACAAGATATAATAGAAGTATAACATAGGATTTACCCCGTTATGCGTGTGTGTAGTTCACTGTATAGGAAGGCACTACTGCGCCTTCATATACAGTGAACTACACACAGCACAGCGGGTCAGACTATGCTGCCATAACACCGACCACGTCCATGTCAACAGACACGATAGAACCATTTTTGTAATTTTAACCAATCACTGTACAAGGCTCCCTGATGATGAATCATCTGTGATACGAAACATGTTGGAGCACTTTTAAATATCTTATAATTTTAATTGTATCTACGAATTATGTATTTGTGAATTAGTTGGATAATAAAGTGTTTAATTGTCATTGATGGACGGTGCAAACATGAAGCCCAACTAACTACTTTGATGGAGCGGGCATTTGTTATGAACGAAACAACGAATCGTCAGCTTACGTACAATTTGGGGAAATTCTTGACCATCTAATAAATTATTTTAATTTAAATTATTCCCTCTCCTATTTGTTTAGATACATACGCATAAAGAAGATTAAATTTTATTAGTTTCGACATCTTGGCAAACGTAACAAACTTTGATGTTACGCTTCCTAGTAGATAAATATGTGTAAGTAATAGAATACAGCCGGCTAACATAACATATAATTCTTTTCTATGGCAGATAGTCGGCAGTTCGCTACATGTTTCGACCGATCTTCTGGTCATTACCAGTCCGTGCCATTTACGAGGAAAACACAGATGTAGTTCAAATGCATTTGCATGCGGACGGTTGAGATCTCAGCCTATTACATAAGCGTAATCTACGTTTCTTATTCGTCTAGAAAAGAGAAGAATCGGTTGGATGTGTGAGAACACAAAAGAATGGAACTCTTGGGGGTAGTGCGCGTTGATCGTCTGGCCTGTGGAAAGACTCCGCAGGGTCGTTCTTGAGTTTACTTTAAATATGGGAAAACAAATTTTGGTTAGAAAGTATGGGGAGTAAAACGTAATGGAAAAATGTGGATTGTTTCTTTTTTGCACTTGTGTTTCCAGATTTCATACTTTCAGTATAATGAGAGTGTAATGACATAATCCACGTTGCCCCAAACGGTAATTCTAATCCGTTTTAAATCGACAAAATTTACTTTTATTAAGCGTTTTATGTATGACATATCTTCTCACAAGTATAGTAATTACACACAAATTCTTTAAAATTGTGCGTTTTATATCCTTGCATTGTTAATTCTTATAGAATAGTCTTGTTTTGGTAAAAGACATGAAAATTGTAACCTGGCACCCTCAAGTACAGGGAAGCAACTCCACGCTTCTGTGACTTAAAAGTATTTATGAAACAGAGCCAACCAGCTTGTGTCCCCTAACCGTATTTTAAAAATTAAAACCAATTAGAAGCAGTGGTTTGATCTATGCCTTCCTCTGGCCACAAAGCACTAAAACACACATGTTTTTTAATTGTGCTTGAAACATGCAGTAGGTAGACAGGCACATTTCAGACGTCAGATTTTGACAGGCAACAAGCTGAAGCTCTGCTTTTGTATGTAAAATCCAACGTAATTTCGAAATGTTTGTACATGAATTGAAAATTTCTTTCAAACGTCGGTAACATAACGTATGGTTTTAAAGTTCTTTGTATTTAAGCGTTGATCAATTCGAGAAAACGTGACCAGATGAGAGTAATGAGACATAAACTTGTGACTATAAATCTGAATTACACGCTACCGCCGTATTTACAATCGAGGAAACGTGACCAATAACACAGGTACACCAGTAACAACGAGTACACCACTGAAGTTTTACGTCATACATTTATCTATTGTAAAACTTTGATAAATATGCTACAAAAAGGCGCATCATATTGATATTACTGGAGCCCAGGCTTTCGATCAGTTCTTTAGTATGTATACCGAAGGTCTTAGCACTGATAGTTCTGAATTTTATTCACGCTGTGTATTTACTTGAGTTTTATGGTTGTAACATAAAAATAATTTATTCTCGTGTACAACGTTAATGTACTGGTTTTTTCAACGGATGCACTCTGTGTTGTGTTTGAGGTGCGATCTAAACTTATGTGTATAATGCAGATTGATTATAGTCTTTAACACTACTCCGGCCTCGGTTCGATTCGGGGCCAGCCCCTGTGGGGATTTTGGTAGAAATTGTGGCACGGGGACAGGTTTTTTTTTTCTAAGTATGTCCTCCTTCCTCTGTCACTATCGTTGCACCAATGCTCCATAGGCATGTCATCTTAATATAACCCTTACAAGGACAAATGGGCCAAGTTTGGTAACATTCAAACAAAGCAGTGCTCTTTCTTATATTCGAAGAGCAGCAGACAGAATATTCCTCTCATATTTTTCATTTTAAAGGTTACAAATGTACCATCAAATCTTGAGTCGTAGAGACAGCCTAACCACTGCAGTGTTAAATAACTGCACGAAGTACAGTCTCTGAAAAACCCGACTCAAGAAATTCTCCACTTTGTATAAGAACCGAAAGTTCGTTTTTCTGTTCACAGGGATTCGCCGCTTGTCCCTATTCGTAGCCAGATAAAGTCAATATTCTATCAAATTACTCCTTGAACATGAATTTCAGTATTATTTTACCATCTAGCTCTACGCCTTAGAAGTAGCCTTTTCCTTCAGCTTTAGCAATCAAAATATTTTTCAGCACATTTAATGTGTTCTGAATGTGAACCGACGACATTTATTGCGATCGGTAAATCTGGTTGCAGCATCTATGTTTGCGCGTCTGGGGGTGTATTTTGTGTGTGTACATGTGTACGTGTATGTATGTGTGTTTGCATACATGTATGTATGTATGTATGTAAGCACGTATGTATGCAGTATGTATGTACTGATTCCAGTGGCCGCACGGTCTAAGGCGTGGGTCTGCAGCCGTTTGCTTGCTGGGACTGCGGGTTCCAATCCCGCCGGTGGTATGACTTTGTCTTTTGAGTGCTGTGTGTTGCCAGGTAGAGATCTCTGCTTCGGGCTGATCGCTCGTCCAGAGGATTCCTACCTATTGTGATACGTCCAGTGAGTATGATCGCGAATCCCGATAATGGGAGACCGTGACCCCTAAACGGAAGGAAGTGCCACAAGAAAAAAAATTATATATATTTGTATATATGTATGTGCTTATATAGGTAGGTAGGTGGTTGGGTTTATGTAGATCTTATTGAGTTCTCTGTGATATCTGTGTTACTTAGGTACATATCTGTAGTTGCCTCCCCTTAGTAGATAGGAAACATTGAGAATACGTCTAACGTTTTGGATACCGAAGAAAATTTCTCTGTTTCGTAACCTCTTAAGCGACAAGTAAAATTAATTCTCTGAGAGAGAAAAATGCCAAATGTTCTTTACTCGTCTTTAATTTAGACTTTAGATTCGACAAAGTATAACCTCAAATGCTCTGTTTCAATATCAACCCTTTAAAGAAGAAGCACGGATTGCTTTAGTTAAAGACCCAGTTCGTACCGCGCAGTAAACACTTTTCATCTCGGTTATAAAAACAGCCAGTTTATGCTGTAAGTGGCACAAGTCGCTATTTGTTCTCAGATAAATACAAAACACATAAATACACTGTGGGGAAAACGTACGATTCTTGAATGTTAAACTTGTTTTTGCATCACGTAGTCACTATGCTCCAAACAGTTAATTCCTACATTTGTGCTGCAGTATGTTTGCTTAAGGCGTTAAGAACTTGAAGAGTGAAAGGGAGATGAGAGACACTTTATTTGTGGAAGCAAGTGGGAAATAACATCCTTTATTAGGTTTTTAGGTTTCGTCCGCTTGTCCTCCTGTTATGATTAGCATGAAAATAACATTGGAATGGTGAGAAAGAGCCGCTTCAGATAATGAGGGTAAATTTCATTTCTTAATGAACGATGAACTGAGAATTCGGAGACGTAATGTGATGTTATGTAGGGAAATTAATTTTTGACTCGTGTGAACAGCATGTTAATATCCCATTCCTGCCGCACAAAGAATACTGTATCTACAATGTAAGGAACAATCATTTAAAAGTGTTGAGGTAATTAACAGGTAAGTAACAGGTATGTTTTGTTCGAGAATCACAGAAAAAGCACAGAACGTTCTGCGGGCAGTAGAAGCAGCTGCAACGATATAGTAATTATTGCGCTTTAAAGTGACCTCCTTCTCACCCAGCCTTCTAACCGCTACCGATAATTAACGTTGGCTTCGCTGCAGTTCTCTTAGGAATATCAACTAAGAATCCTGCTCATAAATTTACGAGTGACAAGGAGATCGACAGCAGCGCAGCTCCGTAAGACATTCCCTATTTTCTTATAGAGAATTCTTAATTTTTTTATAACTGATTTAGTGTTCAGTGAACGGTAGGTTTACTTTGCCTCAGTGTCAGCGCCTCACCTACACGTCAACTTCTCTGACACCTTTGTGTTGCGGGTTAACATTCAAGACGTGCAGCAGATGTTCCCGCAATATAACAGTTTATATTATTTGTACATATCACAGAGGCATTATTTTACATTATGAATCATTTATAAAGTATATTAAGAAATAGTTAACTGTTTTGTGAGCTTATAACTTTAAAATAAGTGTTAAATAATGTAATATTTAATTTTTTCATAGAGATTGCAGTTTAATAGATAACAATAAAATTTTTTTGCTACACAAAACAGAAGTTTCGCTACAGTTCACTGCAAGATCTGGGTCCTGAAAACAGCGCTATTTAATTTTTTATATAATGAACAAACAAATGCACAACTGATACGCAATTCATTGTGCAGCCCTGTATTACACTTCTCCTGCATGTAGGGGAAGTGTATCAATTGTGCATTTGTTGGTCCATTATACAAATAATAAAGATGCACAGTAGAAATGTTGAAATAAAAAAGGGAGCCATTTAAGTTATAGTAATTTTCATGTAGAAATTGACTGTGAATGAATATGTGATTTGCGTCATTTCCTCTACGGTCCGAATTCGATCCTTTTCGATTTCCCTAAGTAAGAAAAGAATAATTCTTCTTCTTCTTGGATAGCACATGGCGTGTTTAAGGTGTTATAGCCTGCCGTTACCGACGGCTTAATTAATACAGAGTGTTTTGAATTTACTCCAATCTTATTTTAGTGAAGTTTTGGTCTTTGAATGCTTCTAGTGACCAGACTCGTCTAGATTTCATTATGCTCATTTTTGTACTGTATCTTTATGATCTATATTTCTTATTCCATTATCACATATTTTTTTTTATATTTTCTACCGTATGTTTTCTTTCTTTTATTCTCCTCCTCAGTATCTACCTGCAATTGGCTTCTTGATTGTACCAACCACTTTAAAAGCTTATTAAATTATTGCTATTGTTGCTATTGATCATAAACTTAATGGAACGGGCTTCTTGGACTGCTCTGACTCCAAAGACTTTGTTCGAAGTTTGGTTTTCATCTTCTACAGAAAGTTCTTCCTTTCGATTTGTTTTCGTTCCTTGCCAACATCGGGGTAAGCCAAGCCAGGCACTGTGTATCATTAATCTCCTTCACCAGAAACAATAACTAGGCGCAGCACTGAGTATAGAAAAGTTGGCAATACGGCATTCCAAGTAGACTAGTGGAAAAGTCCATTCAGAATTCAAGAGGATGTTTCTTTATTGATAAATGTACCTACACATGGAGACCGTCTGAAAATTAGCGTTATTTGTCAGACAATGGGGGGTCTAGTGTGTACTCCGAGACGTCTGGAGATAATTGTTGCGTCTGATTGTGGTGGAAACTATGTCTGTTCAGCGTGAATCACGTGTGCATTTAGTCAAAATATTACGAATAGCCAAATTGCATACACATGTACGTGGCAACAGACAGACACATAGAACAAATAATCCTACAGCGTGATTATTCACCCTTACGTTTGGTTTTAAATAAATCTCTAAAAAAACCCCGCATAATTTTTGCATTTTAAGTTTTACTTCACAAAGGAAACACATTAATGAAAAAATGTTTTTGACTGAATTCATAGACTGGAAATGTAAGTCGACGTCAGAATGGCAGAGCACTTCTTGCACGTGGATGAATTATGCAACTGAATGCATAATGTATTACTGCCTATTGTGTATTAACTTCATATTTTCATACGGTCTCTAGCTTCTGCTCAATCAAAACTGTGTCTGAAAATCGGGGCCAGATTAACGTATAAGCAAGACAAGTTCCTGACTGACATTATACAGGACCTCAGTGTGGCCGCCTCACTTAAAAAAATTAAATACATGGTCAATGTTAAGAGCACAAATGTGAAAACATTTACTTGTGTATATTCAAACTCCAAGCGGGAGCGGGAAAATGTTATGTATTTTGGCCGGGTTATTTTCATCGTTATAATCGGTAGTACTAGAGCCCTAAGTGGGTCTTGGTCTCTTTTACGATTCTGCCCCATCCTTTTCTATCCTTAGTTTCTATCATCCAGTTCCTGGAGGATTAGGCCTCGGTATTTACATCCCCAGAGACAGGGTGAACCAATTTTACATCCGAGTACCTCAGGATTGCCACATTCTACCCATTTTACTTGAATCAGTGAGGGGAGAATTTTTAAATATATATTACAGAGTAACTTGATGTGAATCTTGGAAGTGTAGGCAATTGGTTTGCTAGAGACATTGCTGGCCACAAATGAGACATGGTTATATTCGAATACCGCCTAGTCAACAAATCAAACAATTTGAATTAATTCACTGAATTTAACTATTGAATGCATAAAAACGGGGAAAACAAGCTACCGGGAAGGACTGCAGAAAAATAAGTGCATAAAATATTATACGATATTAACAACAATGAAGTACGACCATCATGCTGCTGATGACAACACTGGAAGAAAATTTTTGAAGCCTAGAGAGTTGCCTCAGCAGGCAACCCTTATACATCAATTATCGAATCATTATTAGATATCATTACGAAAGCTAAATATAAACATTTAGAGCTAAATTTATTAATATTTATGTAGATTTCATAGGTCGCAGAAATGTATGTGGCAAAACGACTGTCGTTTGCGCGATGGTAAACATTAATTAAAGAAAAATGATTTGTAATTGTCATAGCACTAAGTGCAGTAACAGTATCACGAATGGACGAGAAAGTGACTTTAGGTTGAAGACATTTAAATGAAACAGGGTGCTGATTTAACTCATCTGTGCTGAAGCCTTGGTAAATTTTCCCTAATGTAGTCTCATATACATTGTCACAAATGACAATAACAATTCTTGTTTAGAAAGAGGATAAAAATTATGAAAAATACATGCAAATTCTGTATGCTTCCGACAAAGCAGTCAGTTCAGTCCCTCTCCCGGGGAGAGATGTTTATTAAAAAAAAACTGCAGTACAGTGTGGTACAGAACCATGAGAATATCCGTAGCAAACAGGATGGTACAACGTAGAGACTCAAGGCCAACACTTTTAAGATTTACGTCGAAATAATTTTGGAACCTAGAGTCCAACCAAATCACATGATATTTAACAAATTGGCAACGAACCCTTCAATTCTCTTTGCTTTATTAAGACAATATTTAGCAAACCGTATTTTCACTCACATTTGTGTCCATTGCATTATGAAAAACCCCCCTTCTATACAAGTTAATATTGGCCTGCAGAATTACAAGCTTCAACATTTTTAATACTGAAAACTACGTTCAAACTGTTGGTTGAAGTTGAAGTTGAACTACAAATATTCTTAACAAAATCGATTAAAATTAAGGACCCTAATGTGGATCCACCTGGAACTTCAAACTTCATAATGTAAAAAAGAATAATGGTAAAGGGAATTTGACAGGAGTTTTCTTTGTTGTTCCACCATCCATATTACCATATAAGAGAAATATAGGCTAATACGAATTGTTAATAGTGTCAAAACGGTTATTTGTTATTGTAGAAAAGCGTAATTTAAATGATAAAACAGGAATAAATTGCCCTTCAGTATCCACCACTACGAAAAGTGTGCATAAATCCGTAGAAGTGAAATAATATTTCATGAAACCGAGCTGAGAACGATCAAATTGTGTTTGGAAGAACGATGGTGTTAAAATACACTGAATTCAAAAAAATATGAAGAGTTTTATTTACAGAGGCAGATCACCGATTATGAACATAGGAATTGTAATTTTTAAAAAGCTGGAACAACAATGATTTCTTCCACAATGAGGATATCTCTGACTATATGAACGAAAGTTAAAAAGCCCTTAAAATATGACGATATCATTTGAATCCGAAGGCTGAAATTCCATTAACCAACTCAAAATTTGAAGGTTTCAAGACGATTTATCTGGCTTCGTTAAGAGAAATAAGGGACCTAGGGATGTGGCCAAAGTTCCTGAACGAGGAATAAATGTCGGGTCATATGAGTTAAAATGGACTTGAACCTATTTCCAAAGGATTGGCCTGTCTTTTTAAAATCATTAGCAATCAGGTAATTAAGTTACAATTAATAAGGTACTGTATTTTCTTTTAAGGCTAGAAATATTTCAAGGAATTACTTAGGTGGATTTTCAAACCTATCATTAACGGGATTTAATTTCTGCTTGTTGTCTGATTTAGGATTAATTTTAAAAATTCACCAATTTTACAAAGCTTCGTTTCATTGTTATAAAAAATCATTGTTTCTTAGTCCATATAACGCTTCAAAATGCTAGAAATCAAGATTCAAACTTTGACTTCTTGGGCTACTAGAAGAGATGAACTTGATTCAGAGAATTTCGAGAATTTTTTTTAATGCCAAAATGAAAAGATGCCTGCTTATGAAAACAATTGAATTTTGAGGATATAATTTCATAAAACAAAACATGGTTCTCACCTGAATAATTCCAACCAGAACAAATACAGAATGGCAGAGGCTATGCCCTAAATAAGCTAAATTGAGTGACGAAGGTGGTAAGTTTCAAAAAGAATAAACTATCGGAAGTGTCTGAATGCACAAGATCAGTAAAGCCCTTGTCAAGAACGTGGCATAGTTGCACTAGTGAATTCCACGTCTGATTTATTCAAACAGATTTTAGCGTTGAGGAAAAATATTTTCAAAAATGAACAAATTTTTGTAACTAATTGCTACCCTTCCTAGAAAAGTATTGATGTAATTAAAGAATTATTCACGGGCACGTCAGAACGCCATGAAATACCATTGTACCTGTTGACCAAATGATGTGTTAAGAATAGGAATCATTTCCGCTCTGCGCCAGACTGTCACTAACAGGAGTAGTCAACGTTGTGTTCGGTGACATTCCAGCAACAGCAGGCGAGATGCGACATTAATAAGCTAACCAGTTGTCCTGGAGGGTTACACCTAATCAGGAGTTTGTTTACCGTACTATGGACAATTACACTCCTGGTAGGATAAACGGCAGTCTTCTACATGCAAGCAAATTCCTCTTCAATAACACGATGTGAACGGGTGGGTACATATCCGTTTTATTTTCTAAACTGGTGCGGACAAAATTCTGGTAGTTTTTTGGGTCAGAAGTATATCTTTATAATTAAACCATTAAAATAGAAAGGCCTCTGTCATTTCTTTTTTCAGAATAAATTGAAAAGACACCAAAGTCTGCAAGTATATCCAAAGCTGGTGGCGATCGCTTATTAAGTTAAACATTGTGGTGCAGGTGCGGACTGCTGTGTAACGGTAAAATAGGTTGTGGGTTTTTGTGCTTGAAAACCATCCGACGTCATGTACAGTGAAAGAAGCTGAAGTTGCAAGCCAATAAGAGTTGTGTTCTTGTTAGACCTTGTAAGATATACAGAATTATAATTTTGCCTGTTGTTTTATATGGGTGTGAAACTTGGTCGCAGACACTGAGGGAGGAACGTAGGCTGAGGGTGTTTGAGAATAGGATGTTGAGGAGAATATTTGGGCCGAAGAGGGATGAGGTAACAGGGGAGTGGAGGAAACTACATAATAACGAACTTAATGATCTGTACTGCTCACCCAATATTTTGCGAGTGATAAAATCAAGAAGAATGAGACGGGCGGGCCATATGGCGTGTGTGGAGGAGGGGAGAGGCTTGTACTGGGCTTTGGTGGGGAAACCTGAGAGAAAGAGATCACTGGGGAGACCCAGGCGCAGATGGGACGATAATATTAAGATGGATCTTCAGGAAGTGGGATGTGGGGATATGGACTGGATTGAGCTGGCTCAGGATAGGGGCAGGTGGCGGGCACTTGTGAATGCGGTAATGAACCTTCGGGTTCCATAAAATGCGAGGAATTTCTTGACTCGCTGCAAACCGGTTAGCTTCTCAAGAAGGACTCTGCTACATGGAGTAAGTAAGTTAAGACCAAGCATTAGTCAGAAGAAGGCAAAGCAATAAAAACTAATGACACTTTCTTTCTGCGACTGTCGACGATGAATCTGTAGAGGGGGTATAAAACTAATAATGAAGACGTAGGTACTGCGTGAAAAACCTCCGTTAATTTTATTTAAAATAGTCACTGTCTTCACACAATTGGTGCACAAAGCTTTGAAGTTTTAAAGCGCAAAAGGTAAATAGGTAAATCAGTCCCATTACAGGCCCGAGGTGCCCAGAGGGTTCCAGGAAGTTAAGGTTCCCAGATTACGTGACAATGGCCCAGGATGGTGGTAAGGTTGTCAGCCTTTCGCACCTGCAGTTTTTACCCCCAGGAAATACTCCTGTTAATCATTTCTGTTAGAGGCTGTGTCGACCCCAGGGCCATAGTGCAATCGGAAGGACTATGTTAATGAAAAATTCCAATGACACCATATGGAATCGAACGAGCGACTTTCCGATTTGTAGCACAGCACCTTACCTGAGCTAAATTTGCAACCAAATTATAAGTAACAGGTAAATAAAGAATAAGTCAGTCCACCACAACTGTCAATAAACCGACACGTTAGACTGATTCATATATGTTTTAACAGAACGGATTATCTCAAAATCTTTACCATCCTCACCCCCTCCCTCGCCCAAGCTAAAGAGTGAATAATAATTCCATTAAGTAACGTTATCTTTGAAACAAAAACAGTGAACGAATTCTGCTGGTCGGGTAGAAATTCCTTTTCCAAAGATATGATCTTGCCGGTCCCAATGGCCACGCTGTCTAAGGCGTAGGTCTATGGTCGCTCGCCTGCTGAGATTTTGGGTTCGAATCCCACCGGGGGCATGGATATCTGTCAGTTGTGAGTGTTGTGTGTTATCAGGTAGAGATCTCTGCGATACACTGATCACGCGTTCGGAGGAGTCCTACCGACTGTGATGCGTCGTTGTGTGTGATCTAGAAACCTCAAGAATGAGGAGGCTATGGCCTGCGTTGGGCCGCAGCGCCACAGAAGATAAATAAATAAATAAATAAATACGATCTTCTTTGGAAACTCCGCAGTAGATTCACACCGCACGCTGTGCGTAGGTGTGATATCGTTCATAAAAACGAGGCTCCTGAACAAATGATGGGAACTACGCACTTATAATATGTAGATTCCATATTCGGCATAAAGTCTAATATTAATTATAACCCTCTGTCAACACCTGAGGCAAAGGACCAATGTGCTTGGCCCATAATTTTTAATGTATTTCCGTATTCCTATGGGAAGCCACATTGCACAGTGTGATTCTGAAGAATCCCTCTTGGCGGCAGAACTTGATGAACTCCAAATAACACCCTCACGTTTAACGCAGCAACAACATAGCTATACGGCGCAAGGGCTGAATAAATAAAGACATAAATACTAGTTGGCTTCTATTTTATCCTAAAACGTAATATACTTTTATCTTATGTTCAGTAAAAGCAGTCCTGTTACAGGCCTGGAGTGGCCCAGAGGGTTCCAGTAAATTAAGGTTCCCAGATTTCATGACAACGGCACAGGATAATGATAGATTTGTCAGCCTTACCCACCGGCCGCCTTTACCCTCAGGAAATGCACCTGTTAGAGGGCCTTAGTGCGATCGAAAGCATTTTATGTCAATGAAAAATTCCAATGACACCATCTAGGATCGAACCAGCGACCTTCCGATTTGTAACACAGCACCATATCCACTGTGCCACCGCGGTCCCCATCTTATGTTCACTACATTTTCTTATTTCTTAATCGAAGAGACAAATATGTCACTTCTTGAAACTGCCATTTTTTGCACACAAACCCTTTCTGCTTCTTTACTTTGCAGGTCTTTAAATCGGCTTGATTTCCACCAAACACACACAATATTTGAATCCTCGTGTGGGCAGTACCTAGAACACCGGTGTCTAATATCACCAGAAAGGGTTTTTATGATCATTTAAAAACGCAAAACAAATGTTTTGAATTTTGACTTTTAAGTTTGTCTGTCTTAAAGAAACTTGTGTACTACGTTACGGCAGGCCATTGAAACGTATGATTTCCTAATTTTTGGTTATGAGACACAAGCGTAAGTTAGATCCCATTTGTAAAATTTCTCACTCATTCCTAATGCAGGACACAAATAACCTATCTGCATTTACCTATACTTCTGTACTTCGCTACTTTAGAAACTACATATATGGAAGTTCTGACAGACGCTTTAACTTTTTAAATGACAACCATTTTTTTTCGAAAGCGGCCATCTGCTTTCAAACTCCCTCAAAGTGATAAGTTTGTTACAACTTCGTAAAATGCTTCCTAGAAAGGCGCAAGTCGAACTTCAGACCTCCTGCTTTCTTGTTCTTGTGCCGACGGCAACTAAAGCAACAATATGTTGCCAAGATATCTGTGACACAATTTGGTTTGAGATTGCACAGCAGGATTGTGTTCCCAGCTGCAGCTGAAAGCTTTTTCCACCTCGGATGGTGTAGCTTATACCCATGCCATTATTCTGTCGGTACTTCCCATGAATCATTACGTGCCAGACAGTATGCTCTTTCATAATCGCTACAAACTTATTTCAGCTCAGAATACCAGGAACTAATATGATAAAGTAATTTTTTCAAACACAAC
>Ga0123354_10009042_pt1 | contig 15209 bp, 9 predicted proteins | sample TergutLab28metaG_2_FD_97872 | JGI IMG/M metagenome (GOLD analysis project Ga0123354, IMG submission 97872) | Labiotermes labralis P4 segment gut microbial communities from Petit-Saut dam, French Guiana - Lab288 P4 | ecosystem: Host-associated > Arthropoda: Insects > Digestive system > Gut ...
GGCTAAAAATAGCGACCCGCCACCTGATAGACGCGATTCACACGAGGGCGTGTACGGGAATTAAAAAACGGTCATAACTCCGTAACCGTCCAAAATCGGACACATGTTTATATGAACTTTTTTATCACAAACGCATAGGAAATCACCTCCTGCAGTTATGCCCTAAAGTCGTGAAACACCCTGTATATGGTCTACACTATTTGTATAGGAAAAGAAGTTTTTGGACAGGGGGAACTTGGAGGACTGAGATGCATATAGAAAAATAGTGTTACCTGAGGAAGCGAGGTTGTAAGGATGGGGTACCGAATAAAATTCTGTCCCAGGTTAATTTGCTATTAGCCGTGTTCAGCATGAACGTTGCAGTACTGGAGGTTTTAGCCGTTCGAATTTATTTGGACGATATGCAAAGCAGGAACTAACGGATGTAGAAGATCTCTAAATGAGTTCGAAAGCCACCATGCGTAAGAGCGGCAAATATATGACACGATAACGCCAGAATAATTTCTGGAGTTAGGTCTCAAGAATAAGGATGTACCTGAAATATTCTGGAAAATGGTCCAAATTCGCGCCACGGGATTCTAATGTTATACGCGTGAATTCTAGGTGAATCTTGTGGTTGTCGCAGTCATGTAACCAAGGATTCAGGTCTTCCGGGGTGTTACGTGCGTACTTCTGTAAGTGATTTAGACGTTTCGAAGGAACCTGATGCCTTTATGTTGAAGGTTTCCTTCGCAGCTGCGTGAACCGGTCAACCAGCGACACGAAGTCAAATTCAAAATACCTAAATCCCGGCGATATAAATTCCGTAGATTTGAATATGATTTCGTTTACTAAAATCTTTATTAACCTTTAGATGCCTAATGTCAACTATAGTTGACGTACCGCACCGCTAAACTCCAAAGTTGCATTTTATATATTTATCCAACAAATATAGGTACTGAATATTTTAAATATGGTGTATAATTTGTTTTTTTTTCTTCAAAATGCAGTTTTTTTCATAATTCTAACTTGTTTGGTTCCTGTATTATTCACATTTTATATACAGGGTGTGCTAAAATAAAAAAAAATAATTCCGGCCCCAAAAGGTTAAGCCAGCATTTAGGGCAAGAATTTATTCTTTATTTGATCACACGATTTTCATGTCACAATAATATTTGCGACAATATCACCACGTACTTTTACATCTGTCAATAAACCTAAATTATTTCATTTTTATACACTGTTCTTAGATTATCTGTATTATCTGGATCATGAAGAGCTATTCAAGCAACATTCCACATTTCATCAGAGCAAGACGCATTTTTTCTTGCAATACTTCTACTTCAAACAGGGTGATACTTCCAAATTTAATTATTCGGCAGTTACTAAATTTCTGGCAATATTTTGCCCATTTTTTTAATCCTCCAATATTAGCGTGTAAATGGAATTTATTACATTTGTGTTCAATATCCACGTTACATTGATACTTATTAATAACCCACATCTGAAGAAATATAATCTGACATCCGTACTATCGTCTAATGATTTCTTCCTCATTGTTAATATTCCATTTCCCCGAAATTAAATGGCCAGTAAAACAAAGAGATTCATCAGAAACTTGTTAGTTGTTCATAGGTCAAGAAATTCCACGCCTTTACGGAACCAGAAAACTAATACTCGATTCACGTAACGTGAACCCGTTCTGGACTAGTTCGTTCCACGCCATACTCTCGCGCTTTTCTTCATTAAGTGTCATTTCAATATTTTCGTCCCGCATGAAGTTAGCCCTAATAAACAGTTTACGGTTTTCCGCCAAATTTTATATATTTCTCATATACACCATGTGTAATACATTCCCCTCTAATTCATCCCTCCTTCATTTGAATATATTAATGCTGTAAAACAGGTGAGTACTAGAAGTCCAGGTTTTGAACGTTTAAAATCTTGCCGTCTATAAGCCACGTCTATTGCAAACAAAACTCCAAAAAATTTCGGGAAACAGCCCCTGTTTTAATGATTAGGGAATAACGCAGTTCGGAATTTATATGAGTGCTCGCTGGGGAACATTTCATGAATTTTATACTCATTTAAATCTTCACGTCTTTATAAAATTACAAATTTCCTCATTGTGTAATATTCTACATTGCCATTTACTCTTATTTATTAGCACCAAATAGTATTCTCAGCACTACCTTTCCAAAGACTCTCAATCTAAGTAGCACGAATACCAAGCATGACATGTTGTGACACTAATGTACGTGGACATGAAGACTGAAGTACTTTCTTTGAATAAGCTTCCCCTCTTTGTCTTTAAGGTTATGTGACGCGCATCACTTTATAAAACGTAGGGTAGACGCTAAATTATTACTCTTCGGGGGGAAAAAGAGAACTAAAAATAAAATATTGCACCTTCTTTGCGTCTTTCTTTTTAAAGAGTCCCTGAAGTGCAATTTCTCGTAAAGACTTCTCAAGACGATAATTCATCACAATAATGGGATTTTATCCGATTGTTATCAAAAATTCTACAAATGCGTTCTCTAATTTCTAAAACAGAAACCAGAAGTAAAATACTTCTTAATAACAGTGATGGAAAGGCACAAAACCGTGTTTCTAAAACAGGGTCCGACGAAAGAAAGGTGTCATGTTTTGTAATTAAATAACTGTTCTTGCTGACATTCCATCAACTGCCGTAGTTATTGGGTGTCAAATGGAAACAGCACAGGATTTGCTAGTGTGAAAATTGTCTCTTGACACGGACGGAAGAAAAATATTGAAGAACTGTTTGTGAACAAACAGTAGAAGAGAAATTTAGATGTGGCGGAGACAAAATAACCTGGGCTTGGGACAATTACAGTGTGAGAATCTTTACAATTCATACTATTCAACAAATGTTTTTTTTGGTCCAATGCCACCACATGTCCTTGTGGACTTCGTACACTTCCCTCCTGTCATGGCAGGAGTGTAACCGACTTCTGAGGCTGGGACGCCGATGATGATGTGAGTGGTGATAGAGGGGGATGTAGTGCCAGGATGGACCTTAAACCTAAATTCTACTAACCTACCCAGACCATGGTCACCGAGGGAATCCTCCCCTTCTGGAAAAATTCCCACGGTAGAGCCGGGAATCGAACCCGGGACCTTATGATTAGTAGTCAGAGACACTGACCACTAGACCACGAGGCTGGTCGTATTCAACAAATGTTTTCAGGTTTATTCGAGAATGAGATGGGACAGAGATAGACAGCAGGGTGTTTCTACAGTTATGAGGAATGCGAAGTCTAAGAGGTCTGCACGGGTCGTAGTTTTAGAATTTCGCTTTGTATTTACCGTCCCATAATTAACCTACATGTGTTGCACATTTATCAGCACACGATTAACCCAAACACGCATAACTGGTTTGCAAAATAGAAAGTCCGTAATATTTTACGTAATGGTTTAATCGTATAATGTGAACCAGGTCCAAACCATAACACTGTCTGTGTTACCAGGAACAAGTACGACATTACGGTCGAAAAGGGGTGAGGTCCGACGGCTAGGTCCGGATCCGCGCAAGTAGGCCTGCATAGTGATATGTGCGTGTCGGTAGATAAACTTTCAAAAGACCAACAGGAGTTGGACGTTCATAGGGCCGTGCATCGTAATATATTTCTATAGTAAAACCAACTACATGTACCAATGTATCAAATTATTTTATTTTGGAATGACACTCTACATGTTTCGGACGGTCTTTCCGTCCATCATCAGGAGTTCAAGACTGTACATACAGCAACAGACATTTGTCAGACAGATACTGCTGTCTGCTTGCTAGCGGCCGCTACTTAATCTGGTACCTTAAAAATATGTGGAAACCAAATTTAACCGAAAAATCTATAAGACATTTAGGAGGGGAAATCGTGTGAAATTTGAAAGTCAGGATTCAATGGGACCAAAATACGACGGTGAATCTTAGAAGGCAAAAGATAATTATTTTAGGTGACAAATATTGTTTGCCTCTACCTACCGGCATGTTTTTTATATTCACGCAGCCCACTCAATGGATTACAGACAAGAGTAGTGGATTAGCGGTGGGCAGTGACAAATGATAATTGTCAGATAAAATACGGACCATCGATTGTGTGGATATCGCATGTACTGAATTTTGGATTTCAGTAACGTCTTATGGTGTTACTGGATCGCAATATATGCATATTTACATTTGCCATATTAGTCTCTTTTGTTGTCTTATATACGTGTTGGGGGGCTTATGAAACTATCAGAAAGTACTTCTGACGCACAAGGTGTGTATGTGTGTGTGTGTGAAAATTCCAAAGAATTCTAACAATGGTACATTACATTTTGAACTAATCCCTTCTTTTTACTTTGCCCTTCGTCTCATGTTTAAAATAAAACTTTGGACAAAACACTTCCGAGACATAATCGATGCCTGTCTGCCAACACAAGAGTAACGACAATACCTACTCTAACGGGCCCGACAAGAACAGCTATTCTGAGCACCTGAGAAAATCATGTCACTAAATATGACTGTATATACGCCTAATAACCGGTGAAATGGGCAGGGGTTAATTAAAATTATCATAAAAGAATTTTAATGTCTATTTTAAAACATTGGACGATGTGCAAAGGCCAAAATGTTAATGATTCTAAAGTTTCTTGTTGTGCTGAATCAGTAAACAAGCTTTCGTTTACTGACTAATTCCCTGCAGAGAACATAATCAACACCCAAACAAACTAGTTACGTAATGTCACATTGCTGTAACTACGAGACATTTAGCAGTGTAAGAATTTCACTAATTGTCACATAGGCACTAAGCTGCCTTTCACTGGGATGGACAGGTATCCACATCACGTAACCTCACATGAATTATGACTTGTATCGGGACGGTACCTAGTTCGGATTTTGGTCTGAACTTCGGATATCATAACGGAATTTTTTCCTGTTCTTCAAGCTAAATTCAAGACACGTCCATCAGGAAATGCCTGGTAATATAAAAAAATTTCTAATTAAAAGATAAAGTGATCCCATTACAGACCCGGTGTGGCCCGGAGGGTGGATAGAGGTATAGCTATACTCTTCCATGACCGCGGCACTAGAAGGGGGTGAGTGGTCAGCAGGACGACCCGGCCGCTCTTTACCCCCGGGAAAGGCCTGGTACCCATTGTACAGGAGGCTGGGTGGGCCCCAGGGCCGGTCTGGACGGGCGGAAAATCTCGTCCCCATCGGGATTCGATCCCGGACCGTCCAGCCCGTAGTCAGTCGCTATACCGACTGAGCTACCGGGCCCATATTTCTAATTAAACACACACAAATTCTACCACACTCAACGTATAGTCTGAGATATTCGCATAATCGGGAAATGAACTAAAAAAGGAGCGGTAATATGTCCTACTTCGTGGACTGGATCTATAGAAGAAGATCAGTGTCTACTGTAATGTGACGCCGTGTCTTCTGGTAGTAAAGAACCGATGTTTCACACAGACTTACTCCACTTTCACTGCACACAAATTCGAATGTTCCTGCTCTGAAGACGGAGGCAGCAGTTTTCTGTGAAGTGGCTGCATATACCTATCAGACTACACGGAGTCACAAACCTCGAGACAGTTTTCATCAAAATCTTCGCCATGAAATCTCAGATCTTACAAAAGCCTGCACATAACCTCAAAATACATTATTTTTATTTTGAATGCCGGTTTCATGTTTACTTGCTGCTGTCAGCAACGCAGTCTTCTGCTAACTGCAGATAATCTGCACAGAGACAGAAATGTTCATTGGATTTTGTTACACCTCCCACTATATGGAAGATTTAAAAATAATATGACGTTTGTGAGACCGTGCATCATTAGAACAACGACGTAGGCAACCAACAAGATGCAACAAATTCCGTTTATTGATCTTTTTAAAATCGGCTCTACATGTTTCCGGCGACAAACTCGCCCATCCTCAGGAGCACTTTTTGACTGTATATACAGCTTTTGGTACAATGCACCGATATTGCTGCCAACCGGTGACAGAGTTGAGATGGAGCTCCATCTCAACCCTGTCACCGGTTGGCAGCAATATCGGTGCATTATACCAAAAGTTTGTCGCCGGAAACATGTAGAGCCGATTTTAAAAAGATCAATAAATGGAATTTGTTGCATCTTGTTGGTTGCTCACATCATTGTTAAAAGTAAGAGTAGCACATCTTAATTAAACTTCATTTAAAGTCACACACCAGTCACTTATTACAAACAGCTCTTCGATTTAGGTCTGAGCTTCTAGAAAAACCTGGGTGGTAATCGATTTTATACAGGATTATTCAAAGCGATTGTCCAGCGGCATTCCCGCATCAAATTTGGGAAACAATCACCATATGACGATTCCATTCGAAGGTAGTAAGCACAATTTCAAGAGACAGGGTGCGTGTGTATCCCGGAACTGCAGGTACGAATTAGAACCGCCACTGAAACCATCACCGCTGACATGCTACAAACAGTTTGGAACGAACTCGATTATCGTGTTGATGTTTGTAGAATCACAAAAGGTGCATATATAGAGCACCTGTAAGGTATGCAACAAAATTTGGAGTGTTGTTCTATTGAATAAAAAACACACATACTCCTATCTCAAGTGTACTGTGCATGACAAGTTGTTAAAACCCCGACAATCATTTTGAATAACCCTGTATATATGACTCAAGACTACGTTCGGCCTCCCCACCCAATTAAATTGCAGAATTTCAAGAAAATTCGTCGAATAATTTCTGAGATGAAACGCATGTAAAAAAGTGATGTTGGTACGCGTCAGTTTTGTAAGTGATTCATAAGATAGCTCAATGGAAAGACGTCACCAATTTCAAATATCATTTCGAATAAAGATATAGGATTGCAGCGCTGTCTGAGTAACGAATTTCGAACTACGCTTAGTTCTGCTTACAGTACACAGAATCTGTATTATTAAGACTCGAAACCCAAATTTCAAATAAATAACGTTTAAAAACTCAGTTTCTTCCTCACAGAGAACAAACTCCGTGTCCATTACAAAAACCGTTGAATGAAGCTTGTAAAAATAATCGGTGTTTAACGTACAATCCGTACGAAGCGCTTCAGTACATTGTACAGGCAGAATACGAAGTATCTAAATGCTAAGGCAGGTGGTACGCGTATACCAATTCCATTTCAAAGAGTGAAGGAAAGGACTATAAGAAAGATGTCTTATCTCTCCTGTTCGGTTTGTATTTCATTTTACTCAAGCGACGGCTGCACGTTAGTGAAAGCTGGAACAGGGCTTCGCGGACTCAGTTTAATAAACGTGTTACAAATAATGAAAGTACATAGACCGGAAGTCGTCTAACTTGTTTTATAGCGTTATGTGTGCTTGTGGGAGGCGGGGGGGGGGAGGAGGTTGTCGAGGAAGGGTCTCAGCAGGGTCCAGCAGAATCCATCCACCCGCCACCTGTTGTCAGCTTGCTGTATTTTTCGTTACTGAGCCCAGTATATTATGTTGGGGGACGACATGTGTTCATGTAAAATATGGGGCTCGGTTATTACATGGGTGAATTTTGAATCTAGAATCATCATCTTCCTAACTGCGGTCATTGGAAGTGGACAGAGTTTGTTACAGAAGATGCAACACTTTGAAGACTGAAGACTTAGAGGAGGGCAGGCGTAGGATATCGTATCGGAGTATACGAAAGAGAAAGAAAAGGGATATGTGACAGTCACTTTTATTTGGGGAGGCAGAAAAAAATTTCACAGGCTTCGTCCCCTCTTTCTCCTGTTGAACGTAGTAAGAAAATTATCTCTTAGAATGGTGACGGTATCCTTCCCCATGTGCTTGTTTATTGAGCGGGCAATAGTGCTGTACACCTCACCTTGTAATTCCTGATTTTTTGACAGTCCGTAAAAGTTTGAACAGCCCTATCAGAAAGCGCCGGTAAAGGGGCTTCGATTCCTGTCAGGGCTACGACTTGTCTATTCCTCATTACAATATCCAGCTCGGCTGTTAAGTCCCATTCAGATCCTGTAAAATGTCTACACAAATTTTATTTTCCATGATGTAAAGCTGTGCACTTGGCCATACTTAATACTGCAGAGGAATATTACATCCGCGTTGTCTGTTCCACTTCGTAGCCCCGTTCCCCTGTACTCTTACCCACTAAAAAGTCCGAATGAAAGGGCTATCCTGTCTTCCGTTGCTCACCCTAGGATAACTTCTTATATCGTCCACATTTTCATGAACATTTTAATAAGGGTTAAAAAGAGAGTACAATATAAAGAAGGCTGGATCCATTTCTTTGGTTTTAAAGAATTGGATAACTCGTTACAAAGACTGGAATAAAAAGAAAGTGGGCGGGGCTTAAGACAGTCGAATAAAAAAAGGAGACGCAAGAGAGAAAGAATTACTAATTTTGAAACGTTCCAATATCAAAGGAATTTTATTTTGATCCATTCTCTCTTTCATTCTAACCCACCTCACCCTCTGGTTCTCTTCTACCCTGCTGTCTCCCGCATCGGATGAGAACTTTTTGATACTTTCTCCAATAACTTCTTTACTTATAGCCTGTTACGGTGAAAATTCTTGTAAGGTTTTAAGGAAATGAGGGCATGGATGCTTCAAGATGCAATAATGGTTTCAGTATAGCAAATCTCGCAGCTCTGACTGCGTTTATCGTGTGACGGGATGAACAGGCAAAGAAAAGTTCAAGTAGTAAGGAGGAAGGAATAAAAATGGAAGATTGAAAAGAGAGGACATAGAGATAGAAAAAAAGGGAATTCTAAAATTCGGTTCTCTCGGGAGGATGGGACTTTTCAACCTGATGGAAATTTTCTTTCCCCCTGTTATCCCCAGTCGACTGCATCATGTTTAACCCTTATTCTGTTAACGTGGAGAATATGGTGAGCTCCTAATAAAGCCAGCAAATGGCAGGTGGAATTTAATTCGGCGTTTAATGAGTTAAACAGGATAAAATCAAATTTATATTTCGCTTCAGTTGAGACTACGAATGATTTAGATTCGTCTGGCAACGGAACCCAGGCGTCTATGTCGTTCACTTGCGACAACAGTGTCACAACTCAAAATTAGTGAGTTTTTTAGAAGAAATTTTTGAAGGTTTTGAAGTGCTACAATTTTCTCTGATTACAACGACGACACAACTGCTCTCCAGCGGCGAGTTTTGCAGACTGCGTTATGACACTATACCTGTTAAAAGTGCATCTGCAAACGTTTCTTTCTATACCAATAACTCAAACACGCCAAATTTTGAGTTGTGACACTCTTGTCGCAAATGAGCAATATGCAGTAGACAACGCGAGACAGAAAGACGAAGCAATATCTTTAATGTGCCCATGACTAAGACTTTCGTCACCAGAAGAAGCCACGTTTTGTAGGCTGGTTGTATACCTGATGGCTATTTATTGATGGCGGTCCAGAAAAGACGTGGTGAACGCCAGATGGGGGTACAGTGTGTTCTCCTCGAGCATACATCGTGTACGGAATGCTTCCGGCACCACAGCTCCTCCATTCCTCCGGACCTTCACTACTGGCATACATCCTTCGCACAACTAAATAGTCACAATGCAGTGTTCCCAGTAACCCACACATTCAGCGATACAGAATTGTTCATCTAGTTTCGGGACAAAGTTGACAGCCACTTGGACACAATTCGTAGACTACATAAGGAAAGGGAAAAAGTGTTCGTGATTATAAAGTGGAAAGCTTTGCGGAGTGAAGCCATCAGTCACACGTATTACAGTCACGGCGTTACCGATATACACAGTATGTGAAAAGTTACGTTATTTAGACTTGTGTATACAAATACGAAGAGCAGTTTGTGTGTGTGTGTGTGTATGTGTATTAAAGCCAATTTAGTTCATTGCATTCTAATATTTTATCTCATTCCATGCCATGCAAAAATGCATATCGTCCGGAAGCACTCTTCCTCCTGTTTGGTTTGTGTGCGTATGTCTGGCAAAGTAAGTAAAAGAAACAACTCCCGCCTTCTCTAATTACTGACAGATAACTAACCAATTAACCAACTAACTAACTAACTAATCAACCAACCAACCAACCAACTAACTGGCTGACTGACTGACTGACTGAATGACTAACCGCCCAAGCAAACCAACCGTTCTTGGCTTTTTTTTGCAATGCAAATTAATATAAATTACGTAATTATGGACATTCAATTGCACAATACTTATTTTTTAATTAAATCCAACATTAATTTGGTTAACATAAAAGATAGGGATAGTGTAGCTTATATATTGTAGTGCTAAGTAAGTTCATGACTTTAAAAGCAGTCACCAATTTAAATAATGCAATAAGCAATAAGATACTTATTTCTGTAATTTTTAAACTCGTAATATAAATAAATAAAAATTAGAATATTAGCAAAATTATACGTATGTACATTTACAGTTGTCTCTTATACGAATAAAGAAAACATCTTGATATAATAATTTTCTAGTAATTCATATGAAATAAAATTTGAAAGAGACACAACAATGCATGTAAAGATTGAAATGTCGTAAGCAAAGGGAGTTTTGTGAAAGTAAAATGGATTTCGATAAAAACAATCGAGCAATCTCCTTAATAAAATTAAGCAAAGATTCAATTCACAATCCAATCCAATCCAACACACCTATTCAGGATTTTTAAATTCCTGGCACTGTCACTGTTCAGGAAGCACGAGTTCAGATTGTATTACTTAAATACATTACTTTAGACTGGACTCATGACGGACAATGTCCATACTTTCAAATTCATTGGGCAATCATTGACTTATCATGTTTAATATTTCTTACTTTAAAACCACATTGCGGCGTTGAGAGGAAAAGAAAGTTTCAAACAATTTCTTAATATTTATGTGCGCATAAAGTAAAAGTTTTTCTAAGTTTTCACTCTTCACTATTCCAAGAATGCCTACTTTAACCCACTATAAAAAGCATGAATATATACTATTAGCTATAAAGTTATATATAAAATTTAAACTTCCATATTTGTATCCTATATTTAGCAACAGAAGAGCCATCCATAATATAAATATCTGCAACCGTTAAGGTTACCCGCACTTCATAAGAAACGAACACACTAACACTGCACTTTTGAAGCTACACACTGAAGAATACTGCACAGATATAACATGCAAACAGGAGTCTAATAACCAGTACACTGTCTTTTACTTCACTGTAAGCTGCATTTTAAAAGACACAATTCCCGTTTCCTCCACTGCGGTACAAAAATATCTGAGACAGCAACGATAAGGCACTTACATAAATACTGTGGATTATCTACGTCACACTACAAGTACGGAAACCAAGGGACTGTCAGTGTAAAAAGTGAGGTAGGTTAAGAACTTGAGGCTTATTTTCAAACCTCTGAGCCAAGATTTAATTTAATCTACAACACATGTAAGTCAGGGACTCTTAATCAAGGCCAAAACATACTTCCATATAACACAAGAGTGTCACAAGTAACCGCTTTCAGGTGTCACAGTTTTGTACCAGTTTTGGAATTTATTTTCGTTATGACCTTGAATGACCTCAATACTAATAGCTAAATGTTATCAATGATTCGGTAACGTGTTATTTGGGATTATTTTAAGTGGGGTATTTAACGGCGCTCTAATTTACGCTTTACGTAGTGTTGGTAAGGTAATGAATGAATGGAGTATGGAGCATTTTGGAATGTTCCTGAGAGAGGAAGACGGAAGTACTTGGAGAACAACCGGGCTCAGTGTCAACTTTTCCACTATATATCCCATATGGAATGGTTTGGGATTGCATTCGGTCCTCTACGGTGAGTGGAAGGCGACAAACCGCCTAAGCATGACCCTTTGGATTGTCAAGATCAAACGTGTATTCAAAACGTCTTGCAAGTTCTTTAATACGTGATGTGTCCACGGCACAGTTTCTTTTATTGATGAATGTGGAAATGGAATTTTCTTCCATTCTGCTAATATGACGAGGGAAAATTCTAAATCGTTTTCACTTCTTGATGCGGCTATGGTAAAGCATAAAATTCAGAAATGCAAAAGGACAAGTGTCTGAAGTTTATGCAAAAGACTACTGAAAATTTTGACATGGATTCAGCATGTATTAAATACGTGTATATTCACTTTTAAAATTCTTTGTTTCTGAGTTGCTAAGACAGGGCGAGCCACAGTTTACAGATGAACACTTTGGAGTATGAATTTTGGCATGGATTCAGCATGTATTAAATACGTGTATATTCACTTTTAAAATTCTTTGTTTCTGAGTTGCTAAGACAGGGCAAGCCACAGTTTACAGATGAACACTTTGGAGTATGATGCGGCTCTGGTAAAGCATAAAATTCAGAAATGCAAAAGGGCAAGTGTCTGAAGTTTATGCAAAAGACTACTGAAAATTTTGGCATGGATTCAGCATGTATTAAATACGTGTATATTCACTTTTAAAATTCTTTGTTTCTAAGTTGCTAAGACAGGGCGAGCCACAGTTTACAGATGAACACTTTGGAGTATGGACGGTATCTATCAGTACACTGACGGCCGACAAGCAGTAACCTTCCAACTTCATACGAAAAGCTACACTAAGCACCAGAATTTGACATATTCTTGGCAACGACTTAAGGAAATAGAAATGGACACGAGATTTTTAAACTGAAAAGTCAGTGTTGTCTAAAGATCAATTTTACGGAAAGCAGCAGGTCAGTTTTGAGCGGTTTGCCTACAAGGAAACGGCAGAGAATAAAGAAGATACTTGAAGAATTCTGGTGAGGGGGAGAGAATCGTAGTTCATGTGGCTGGGACAAAGACGAACACTGTGCCCTGGTGAGTACGGTAATGAACCTTCGGGTTCCACGAAATGTAGGGTAGTTCTTGGCTAGGACAGGAGTTAATACGGTATTCAGAAGGATTTTCTTACTTGTGGTTGTTTCACAATCGATTTTTAAAATTAGGTCAGTATATGACGGAAGCCAAAAACGTGACTTTAAAGATACGCATCGTGTAAAGCTGAAGGCGAATTATGACAGGAGGAATAGCATTGCCATCTGCAAGGGAAGGCCGTCACAAAGATTTGCAACGCAACGGCCCTTCAGCGGAGCAGTCACGAACGGACCGCGCTAGATCCAAGCCTACTGTAAATATGACAAGTCTTTGCAGTAAACTGTTCACAAATAGAGTCACAAGTGCTTTAAGATTGGTTCTCAAGGCTGTCAGCACCCAGTCACAGTCTCCTGTAATGCAGCATCTTGTACTGTCACAGGCACATACCAAGGTTTCGGAAGAATTGACACCGTGTATTCTGGTAGGTACCCGTTTTACTCCCGCACGGAAATAAGTTTATAAGTTTTGTGTGTGTCTTTGCGCGTATCTTCGGTTATACTCTGGCGTGTCGGCAGTTTCGATCTCGCAACCCATTTTCCGATATTCATGGAAATTAGTATGATTTTTGTGCCATTACAAGTAAGCACACCTTCGTATATATAAGTGCACTAATTCAGTATTAGAATTGCAGTGGACGCCAGAATTCGCGACACTTTCTGTAGGGTCCTGAAAGATTGCGTGGTAATAGATCATAAAGAATTCTTTATTTCAAACTTTCGCCGTGTTCTGAATGTTGTATGCCTTCTTCTGGGTAATTCCCCGGCGTCTGAATTTATCTGCCGACGTTTCGGAACACTCTGTCTGTTCCATCTTCATAGGCAGGTAGGCATGAAGTACTTCATACTTACCTGCCTATGAAGATGGAACAGAGTGTTCCGAAACGTCGGCATATAAAACTACTTCATACCTACCTGCCTGTGAAGATGAAACAGACAGTGTGTTCCGAAACGTCGGCATATAAAATTCAGACGCCGGGGAATTACGCAGAAGAAAGCATGCAACGATTATAAAGAAATTTACAACTTCCAATTTACAGTTTGTAATTAAGAGACCTTCCCTTTTGGAATTTAGAATAATTATACAGTGGTAGTGCAAAACGTGCTGGACAGTGATTACTAAAGAACAATTCGAATTATGCATCTGAAAATGATTAGAAAGATGTGACATAAAAATACCTACATACCACGTACACAATGTTACCCCTAAGTGAAAACTTTCAATTAGGGCAAAAAGGCGAATCTTTGATATTACCCCCGACAAATTTACCATAAACAGAATCTGCACTTCAGCAAAAGTTTATTCTCGAATATAAAATAATAATAACCGACTGTAGAGAGACAGAACTCCGTAACACAAACAGGCTTTCTGAATTCTGTTCAGAAAGCCCTATCGGCTCTTTAAGTTTAATGGTCAACAGACACATTTAAGAAGACTTACTTGCGCTTTTATTGACATGTTTCTGTATTGCAGAGAATGTGTAAGTCGCTTCCAGTGTGATAATGACTCAAAAGCTGTTCAAGAGATTTTTAGAAATTCCGAGATTCAGACGTCATTGCTGCAGAAAACATATGATTCCATGCAACAATCTTATATCACAAAAACTGCTCTATCTGCAAAACGTAAAAACACTTTTATATATATAATCTTGGAATAAAGTTCATGAAAACAACCAAAAAATCGGCGAATGTGCAAAAGAACTGCGCTAAGAGTATATTTATAGTAGGTGTTTTCGATGAACACAAAAATACCCAAGATTGTGTGGAAAATTTCAATGCATCTCCGTCATTGTTTTGTCAAATTAAGTAGCCTCGATCAAAAAGAATATTGAGCTGGAAGACTCAAGTCCTCTGGAATATTACACCGTACACACTGGCAAATACTTCCTCAAAAGTCCTTAGAAATATCAGCAAATACCCACCAGCCGACACGGGTTTACACCCCAGAATACCTGAAAGTTCAGCAGTTCCTCAGTGAGAACCTCAAATCTCTAAATATCCACCTCTTTTAAGATCCAAGAATGCAGTAATTCCCTGGATGACAGAAAAATGAATTTGACGAAGGTTATTAAATTTTCTGTCATTTTGTTGTTTTTTTCTGCTTCATCATCGCTTCCTACTTGTTGCTACTGAACTCGCTCTCCCTCATTCCCACATTCCTCAACCTTCTTCCCCTTCTCTTAAAGCTGGACATTCATGCGTTTAGGATTCAAACGCTAGGTTAAGATGTAAAGATATATAAATAATTATGCGTATTGGACCGTGCATCATCTTGATATTTGAATAAAGGTTGACCAACTAGATGACACTTGCTTTATTATACAGGGTGTTTCACGACTTTAGGGCATAACTGCAGGAGGTGATTTCCTAGGTCTTTGTGATCAAAAAA
>Ga0123354_10009044_pt1 | contig 15206 bp, 7 predicted proteins | sample TergutLab28metaG_2_FD_97872 | JGI IMG/M metagenome (GOLD analysis project Ga0123354, IMG submission 97872) | Labiotermes labralis P4 segment gut microbial communities from Petit-Saut dam, French Guiana - Lab288 P4 | ecosystem: Host-associated > Arthropoda: Insects > Digestive system > Gut ...
AGGGGGGGGGGGGGGGGGGGGTAGGATAAAATTGATCAATGGTATTAGGAACATCAACATATTATTTTAAAAAAAATATATATATAGAAAAAAATACTGGAGGGGCATTTGCTCACCCCCCCAAAGTTATACCTATGGTCTCACAGCCCAGAAAACATGAATCATCAGCAATACTTCTGTCAGAACCTTAACCTTCCAAAAATGATGCTACCAAGAGAAACAAACTTTAAACACGCACCATCCTATGTCAGGCAAAGAACCCTTTCTGGGCAGTCCTAACTACTGTTTTATGTGGAGGCAGAGTACAATAGCTATCTGTCTTTCTTTCGATCTTTAAGGAAGGAAAGTACTTTAAGAATCTGTTAAATGCCGTCTACTTTGCTTGGCTAGTGCTGCCAACTGTGCTTCCTTTAGGGGTAGTGGGGATAGAGAAAAAGGAGCACTGGTTCCATCTACGATAACTGAATTCTGAAACGTGATGCCTTACATTCTGGCAGATATGCACCAATGTCCTCAGAGGAACTTGCTGCCTTCATGTTCAGCATAGAGAAATAACGTAGCACTCTCATCTAAAGCAATGGTACCTCTCTACCCAACTACACAACTTCACATACCAGAAGACTGTGTGTTTCTTAATGCTCATACCATGATTATTACAATTTGATGTTGCTGATCTGAAGAATCCCCTGCTATTTGCTTTACATGAGAACTATAAAAATACTTTTAAAAACATGAAGACAGTAAGTCTTTTTAACATTATGGAAACTAGTCTTAAGAAAAACATTTATTATGAATCAGAATGTAAATGGTAAAACAGACTCATATGAGCCATCAACCTATATTTGCTGGATATGGGACCTCTAGGCATGCTGGATCCAGATTAACTGTGTATGGTCGGCGATTTTGTCCATATAGATGTGATGTCAACCTCTGGACAAATGTGGTCTTCCCAGAACCAGCCATCCCTAGTATAATGAGGCACACAGGATGCTGTAGATGCTTCACACCTGTAACATCTGATGGCCCTTCTTGTGGTGCCTGTTCACTGGAAGACATGATCTGCAAACAGAAACACGATTAAAGAAGCAACATGTTGCTACAGTCTTGCAGTGACTTCTTCAGCAGCTGCTGGTTACTAACCTGACCAGAAAATTCCTTGTTGTTATTCAATTTATGACAAAACCCTGACACTGGAACCCATTCAGTTCGGCGCAGTTCATAATCAACTCCTCTCAAAACAACTTCACAACAAAAATCATTACCCCTCATTTAAGGGATGGTGGCTACTAAATATTCCACATGCTTCAACATTAAAAATCTCAGCACTTTGCCTATGTACCATCTCTGTGTGCTCCATATGACTGAAACAACAAACAGCAACTATTTTCATACACACCACACCAAGATGGTATTTGTAATTAACATGCAATGTATTTTCTGCAAGTAAGAAATGAATTTTTTTACATATTATTTTCAAGCATTTCAAACTTGAAAGGGTGAACCATGAACTATGCTATTTTACAAGAAATTTTCAAAAACAAATGAGATGAGGAAACTGCAAGAGCGTTACATAAAAGGAGAACCTGTTGTTCAGACCTAATAATATTGTCCAAATTATAATAACAAATAATGTTTCTTTATTCAAATCCACCATTTAAACACCCTACTTTTAGGCTAATTCATGAATACAGGCAGAATTACAAGCACATCAAACAAAATGTAACAGCAGCATACTACAAACAAGCAAACATTATGTTGCCCAAATACATTGGTTTAATGTTTAAAAATGCCAGGTCTATAAGCTTGCTTATTGCCACCAACAGTCTAACCAGTGTTATCTGAAAAGGTGTAGAAAGAACTCTTAGCATCTTAGCCACAAATGGTGCAAGAGATGAAGCAAAAGGTACAGGAAGCAGGATCTGAAAGAGTAGGTGGTTTGTGGTTCTGTGCAGAAAAACTGTTTACAAATTTTAATGTTCAATAAGTAGTTTAATATGAGATGCTCTATCTTGATGCATTTCCAAGTGTTTGGAGTTTTTCGTTTGGATGTGCTGTCATCTAGGGAAGAGTGAAAAGTATCGGTTCATTATGTGGTAAAACGTAAACCCACAGAAGAAAAAAAGAATCTAGCTCCCAAATTTCTCATACCCTGACATAGAGCAAAAATAATTCAAACTACCGTATTATAGTGATTCTCAACACTAAGGAAATGTATTAAAAACTGTGATAAAAAATCAGTCAGGAGAAGCACCACTAAATGGGAGAGGCATAAATCAGATGATGGAATATTACATTGGATCTTAAAATAAAATAAAAAAGTAAATAAACAAATAAATAAAAAAATTTAAAAAAACCACACACACACACACAGAATAGTGATCACTGTCAGCTCTTGTGAACATGGTAATAATCTTTCAAATTGAATACAATGCAGATTAGCTGAACATTAATTGGCTTCTTAAGGATTGTGTGTGCTCCATGACATATTACTGGACATGAGGTCCGTTAGTGCTCAAGTATCAGAAAGAAGAAACAGTAAGGCTGCTTGGAACAGCCCAACGTATTCCCGTACAGATAACACCATGCTAAATTATGTTCAATACATTTATTGTTACTCGGTAGTTACCTGTGTACAGACATGAATACTGGTACTCTTGTGTCTGTTAGTGCTTGAATTAATTACCATTAGTTACAGCCGACTGAACAGTCAGGTGTGTTATAAACAGCCAACAGTGAAAACAAACACAAAACCATTCACGGCCAAGCAAGGAAGAAATGTAAGCCACCAGTATGAATAAGTGACTGTGATGAGTCTCCTAGGCAACTGACAGAACAGCAAATTAATGGAGAAAATACAGCAGACATAGTAAAAGAGTAAAAAGACAAAAAAAGATTGTGCTTTACAAACTCCAAGACAGTTCAGGCTTCCAGATGATTGAAAGAAAGTAAAAGTGAATGATTTTACATTGTGTTGTAAAAAAAAAAAGTTACTTGCTTTCCTTAACTGTTGCAACTTGACACAAAACTGTTTTAAATGCAAAGTAAAAAAATTTTGTATTTTAGCGGTGAAGTATCAGTAAAAGAGCAGCACACAGAACACTGAATGGTAGTTAAAATGCATTGTAGGGCCAAATAAACGTCAAACTGACTTACAGAAGCTTCTTTACTTACACAAAACACCATGGAATTATAGCACTGATATTAAAAACTATGCTTCCCTCCTCCTCCACCCAGTAAAGGTAAAGTTTAAGCCAGAACAGGCGTTGAGGACCCAGAGAGTGAGTAGGGGTATATCTCTACTTTTGTTCTAATCTCAGTGCTAAGATGAGGGTGAATGGTCAACGCAAGCACCGGCCAATTTACACGCGGGAAATGGACCCCGTACTCCTTGTAAAGGCGGCTGGGTGGACCCCAGGGCCGGTGTGGACTGGTGAGACAAATCTCGATCCCACCTGGGTTCGATCATTGGACTGTCCATTTCAAACCGAGTCGCTGTACAGACTACATCCACCACTATGAAGAACCCCAACTGCAACTAACACAAAGCCGACAGACTGATCCTTACTGGAGCAGTGGTAAGAGGCAGATTACATTTTGCGTGCTTTGTAATGCAAACCTTAAGTCTTGTTACGGCTTGATCACGAGGGCCCGATTATGCTGGCAATGTGGTGCTGTAATTACGAGGTTGAAAACTGTCTTGGAAAGCACAGACGGAATATTTGCATATTCATCTTTTCGATTATAAATGAAGTTCTTATTGAAAGTATTAATATTTAATACCTACATTCCCTTCTTTAAACACACAACATCGAACATAACTTGTATTATCTGTCCAACACAACAAACCACCTTCCTAACTTTTCCTTCTGTCTGTTACTATAACACTACTCACGGCTCTAGCCATGGATTAAACATCAGTGGGCCCCTCGTTTCTTAATTTCAGGATTGCCAATCTAACGGCTGAACACGGTATCTATCTAGTGGCTGTGGCAAGGTCTACAGACAACACCAACGCCTACGTTGCGATTTCTGGCCCACATCGATCACGGTTGTCCCTAGATAGCAGTCAATATAACAGTGATTATAATTCCCATTGCGAAGGAAGTTTGGTCATCGTTGGTTACTATGTCTCACTCGTTTTAAATTGTAACTACGGCCTATTATTATCACATATTTGACATGTAGTTTGACACTAACAAGACGTACGCCTGTATAATGAAACAAACCGCCTGAAAAGATTCACGAAAGACAACACAACTCTTACATCCCGCATTACTCTTCACCCTTAAATTCTAACAATGCAACTACACATATCCACCACAGCAAATTCTACTACTAATGATCACAGACCACCTAACTTGTGCTACAACACACCTTTCGTCTCGCCTTCTATGTTGGGATAGGTTTTGGCTTTCACTTCGTATGATTGGAGTATTAATCATTCCACGCCGCAGTTGTAACACCACACACTACAAACCTCACGCCACTCCTGACTTTGGGTTAAGGACGGTTCCTTTGTCTTATCTGTGCAACATTGAACTTATCACTCACAATTTTTCTTACTGTGAACATCACAGATTAACAACTAGGCAATCTGTGACAACTTCTTTCACAACCAAAGCGTATAACTTCTGCCACAGGTAACATCTATCCTTGTGCTGCACATACTTCGGATTCCAGTTGTCTGTGACCTATGTGCTACGAGTAAGTGGAAGGACATGAATAAAATATGAGCAATTTGTTTATTCTCATTAAAGGCGTTAACGTAGGCCTAGTATAGTCTGCTTATTGTCCAAAGATTATCAGTCCAGTCGGGTTCTTTTTATATTTTAGTAAATTCCCGAATTATTGACTATATCTTAGAGCTTTTGCATATTTCAATGAAATTGATGATAAAAATAAAGTTGACCTTCTCCCATGTCTCGACACCTTGGGCGCGGAAATTAACTCAAAAGTACGTAAAAACTAGCACATAAACTTGAGTTCAACTTCATTAAGTGTATGCTTGACTAAATTAGAATATTTGGGACATTTGGATGAAACCTATTAAGATTTATTGTTTCAGGCAATGAACCGCCTTAACTATACAAAACGGGGTTTGAAACTCCATTTGCAGGATTGAAACCTGAAAGCAGCATTCTGATGGAGGTATCAGATGGCTAAGCAGAACAGACAACAGCTTCTGAACTCTGTAATTTGGCTGATGACCTCACTCAACAGAACAGCTCATTATCAATGAATGGCAATTCATGACATCACAGACACATCACCACCATTTAACACAACACCTATACAGATTAGGATCAGCTAATCTCTCACATTACTTAGTGTCAACATTTCAAAGGAAGGCCCTGCATGCTCTGTGTCACTGAAGTCCTTTGTAGGACTCCAGCACCATCATTTCCGAGTTCACTCCATAAACTTAATGATAATCAGCAAATTAATTGACTATTTAATGAGCAGAGCTGCTGATAGGGTGCAAAATGGTCCTGGTGCTTCGACATGTGGACACCCACCTACTTCTACTGCAGTTCTAAGTAAACCTTTATCAAAGAACATCACAGCATTAGTACTTCTTCCATGTGCATTTTACTTACACGACAGGAATATCTGTTAAGAATAAAAAAGAGTTTTTTAAATTTCAAGGCAGCTCAGATAGTATAGTGACTAGTTTACAATGCTGCACAACTGCAAATCTGAGTTTGATTTCTCCAGGTTTGCACTTAAGTGTCCACTCAGCTGTCTATCCAAATCATATTGGGGACTATTTCCCTAGCGCTAAAGCAGCCAGTGTATGATGCTGACCATTCAACTGCAGCTACAGCCCCTTGTCACATACCTAGGAGTTTCAGATTAACCCATTTACAAATATCCTCTAACACAATGGATACTAGTTTGCCTTACTCCTAACAAGAACATGAAACACAGACTTCACATAAAACAACCTTCTACACCAGCAAAATTAGTAACCTGCATACTGTTAAAATTAATTTATTCACATCCAGGAGAATTATGCACCAAGACAAATACAAATTGACACAATTCAGTATAACACCCAAAACTGCAAAACTGTAATGATCAAATATCACCATTTGACTTTTATCAACGGCACTGCACAGTACCATTTGCTGGTGGCAAAACACATTTAAATACAGTGAATAAAAAACAATGTCCATTAACAGATAATTATTCTGACTGTGGTTTGTTCAGCACAGAATACTGAACTTCAGCAGTGCATAACTCGTGATAACGATGTGCAGCAAACAAGGCATTAATCCCATCTACATAAATAAACTCCCACACATGAGTGAAAATGGTATCGCACCTATAGTGCTCCATTAGTTAAATGGGCCATTACAGATTTAGATTGTGGGTTACACAGCTGCAACACTGAGCATCCTGGTGGGTAGGTACCAAAGTATTAAGAGCAACACAAATTCCAGAAACAGGCAAGATATAAAAGAACAAACATGTTCCTCACTGTCTGATGACCTCTATCTAACAAACATATGTACCTCCAAATTTTCCTACCTTCTGTTCTTAAGGTGTAGGATGTATGTTGCTTCAAGACAACAGTAACCACCTAGCAGAATGCATGGTGTCATCACCCAACAATCACAACATTCAATCCTTACCAGTGTGAAAACCTCCAAGTCACACAAAGGCCATTACACTTCTCATCCTAATCATCAGCCAAATCCTGCTGAAAGTTCTATCAGATAAATGCACAGACTGGGAATTTATTTGGGGTTAACAAGTAGTTTTTGGGGCACATCAAACCTCCTGAGATGATAAAACTCCCATAAACAACAAGGAGCCATTCATTCCAAGTTCACCATGTCCGTTGGTGAGTTTATAGCCAGTGGTTCCCTAAAACATTACCCTCAGTATTCAAAACACTGCAGGTGATCAGCAGGTCCCTAACTGTGACCCACGCAGAATTAGTTCATGAGAAACATTTTACACTCCTGTATCTTTATATCACAGAACTACTTGATACCTTTAGTCAGAGGGCCGCTTTTCACTGTGTTTCTTTGTGAACTCTTCTGCATTTTTAACAAATTTCTTCCTGTCTTTAAGGTATTCTTCAGCTAGATCAGCACGCAATGGATGTTCAGGTTCAGGATCATTGACTAGTGCCACTAGAGCTTGTATGACTGGGAAATAAAAAGCAGTAAACATTACAACAAACCACACAACAAATTACAACATTGAAACCAGATAATTATTACAAACTTTTCAGAATACCTTGGTCTGTCTTAGTTGCTGGCTTCCAATTCTCTGCACTGATGATTGGTAAACAAACTTGCCCCTTTTCATCAATGTTAGGATGATAAATTTTAGTTTTAAAATTTATCTTTGGAGGTTTAAATGGGTACTCCGCAGGGAAGTTTATCTCAATCCGAAAGGCACCTTTATTATATGGTGGGTTATCCTGAAAATGGGAACATGTACAAAGTCTTACATTACTCATTACACAACAGAAATGACGTGAATAAACAAGGATAATCATACTTACTGGAACGATAAGCCCTTGCCATGTCAGAATGTTTGACTCGTCTACTTGAATATCTCGGAATGATTTCATGCCCGAGGTACGGATATCAGCAAGCTCCTAGGAGGTAATACATCTCTTTACAGTCTCCATACACATCAACATAAGTACTACATTCCATACACACATATCTTCAAAACTGTTCATGCTGTTACATGGCTTTGTCAGACTTACTAAAAGTTTACATTCATTCATTTGTTCAGTCACTCATTCACATTATTCAATTCCATCAATCCCTTACGAGGTCTAGGACAACTGTCATACATAGTATTGGTCATAATACATTGTCTGTTACACTAATATATAAAATTTAATACATAAATAATAACTATAGTTAAAATGGTAATGAAATTTCATTATTATATAGATTGTAACTGCTATAAAAGTATTACTTTATTAAAAAAACAGAAATAAAATAAAATTAAAATCTTACATAGCTAAGTAAATACATTAGTAGTCATAAACACCAAGCTCTTTGATGATGTTAAAATTGAAATATTCCTCTAATGAATATAAGGAATGTGTCAGAAGATAGTTTTTTTATATAGTTTTAAATTTCTTTTATCATGAATGAAGTTTTATATTGGAGGGATTATCATTGCAAACCTGGATGCCACAAAAAGGCAGCTTTTGAACTGTTGTCTCAAGTGTGGTAGGTGAAGATTAGTTCTATTTCTGATATTAACAGTGTGAATTTCACAATTATATTCAACCATGCCACTGCTATTAATTGCAAATAATGAAGCATACACTGTGATTGCAGTGGTAAAATTCGTTCCTTTTTTAATTGTTCTCTACAAGAATCCCTAAATCTGATATTCGTAATTATCCTAATTACTCTTTTCTGCAGCCTAAATATATTATTGAAAATAACAATCACGTGAGCGCTCAAAGATTCCAAGAATTTTAGTTTTTCGCCTATTTAGAATGTCATGGGCGGTCGGTCGAAACACAAGTCGAAAACGGTACGACATGTAGTAAAACTCTCTTTACACCATCATCACGCATATGTTAATTTTCACAGTAACTTCTAAATCCAAAGTAACTGTAATTACATGCCACAATACCACATGAAAGTGCATTTTAATATCGTCACATACCTTCTGCAACCTTCGAGTCGCTGCCATTATTACCAATTTCGGATTGGCGGAAACACTATGTACAATTCAAATCAATATCAAATCCTAACGCACAATATGAAAGTTGTTATTAAACAAATTACGTAAATATATCATACATATAAAATAGAGATTTGCGACTATTATTGTATAATAATAGAAGTGAATTTGATTATTAAAAATGGCTGTCACGAGTTACATTAACCGTGGTATGTCCGTAATGCTAATAAAATGCCGGAACAGGTGTATCAAATGAAATCGGTAGCATAAGCTTATTGAATTAAAAGGAAAATATGCTGCCCTAAGGAATACGCCTACCACATCATGTCTAGGATTCCGCGTCATATTTTAAAAGTCATGATCGGTGAGGACGCCATCGAGATGTTTGCACAGCTGTTATGGGCACAGTCTTCAACAATCTAGTAATATAATCCATAAAGCAGGCGGCATTAAGAATCACGATTATTTAGTCAAAAATATCAAGTCCTTGCTGCCTACTTTCAAAATACCAAAGATTACAGGATTGCTATACTTCATTCCCGAATAATTGACTGAGTCATATAAAGTGCAAACATGACCAGTCAAGACCAAATTTGTTCCGGCATACAGACGTTTCGGGGCACCAGTGTTACTCTTCGTTTCCACTACAAGATTTATACTGTTCCGTGCTCAACCCACCCAGCACACTCTCAACACACTGGAAGGAATCATCAGTAATTTCAATTTTACAACTTTTCTTACAGACGTGTTACTTACATAAAAACCAGTTACATAATAATTTATTTAAACATATGTAAGCAGACGAAATTACTGCATATTTCCCTCCAGGAAATTGCCCTGTATGCATTTTTGCCTCCACTCTTAACCCTTTAAATGCTGACTTAAATCCCATCTGCTGGCCTTATTAGGAGCTCACCATATTCTCCACGTTAGCAGGGTAACGGTTAATGCAAAATTCATTGTGTTCAACTCCCATGCCACACGTCCTATGATAAAGAAAAAACACACACACACACATAGGAATACTAAGGATGCCAACAGTAATGCACTTAGGGACAGCTCTCTACACTGATTGTTGTGGACTTCGGGATGTGATGCCTTGTAGTTTGGTAGATGGTGTACAAACATTTTGGAAGAAACTGCTGCCTTTTCGGGGCATAATTTGCTTCCTGTAAGATATGGATAATGAGAGAGATGTCAGAGTGAGAAGTAATACAAGGAAAACAATGTCATGTTTTTTATTGTATCCTCTTAGTACAGTCGGCATGAAGCACACTCCATGGACGGCTACCTCCCATAACTCAAATATGTTCATAAAATGCATTTATTTACAATATGTACAACTGATCAATAATGCTACTTGATCTTAACATAAATCATTCCCAGCATAGTATTTAAGAATAAAATCTTACTTGCTGTATTTTGTGCACATAATGAAACCTCCCTCACCTTGAACATGAACCAATTTCTGCAGTGTAATACATTTATCTGCAAAACAAGTCAACATTAAGAAAGAAATAACAGGGCAATCAGGCAGCTGTAGGATCCACTACTGATCAAGTTGAAGAACTCTTCTATTACACATGGAGTCTGTTCAACTTTAGGGTATACACAAAATGAAAAACTTTCTTATAATAGGGACACAACATTTGGAATTATAGATTTGATAGTTATGGCACTATAACTATTACAGGTTGGAGATTATCCAATACCTTATGTGGCTAAGGTGTATTTTACTGCGAACTTTGGTCCATGTACAACAGATATATTCTGAAGGGACCTACATCAAAAGAAGCAACTGAAATAAATCTTCTTTCAGAAATCACATGCATGAGACACAACTTGTTCCTTGTAACCCACACTTGTGAAATATTGTAGAGCACACAGCAAAAGGCATAACACCCCATACTGCTGTTAGAAGTGATATCATAACAGGTGCAATGACAATTACATACCGAGCCACGTACACCTAGTAGTTGGTATTTAATACTTTCACAGCCCTATAACAATAATAGTATCATGAGACACAAACTTCTCACAGTTATGAGTATCAAGATTAGTCTTCATAGAAGTGGTGGCATGTAGTCTGGCAGACAGATACAGTTTTGGAGGAACCTATGCAATAAACTATGACACATCAGATCCCAGAATGATCGTAATTTTAATAACCGCGTTGCATGACTATACAAGGCCATAGCTTCAAACAAAATGGCTACCTTCAATCACCACAAGTGACAATGGTATGTCTAATTCACCAATTTAAAACATGTCACAACACTTTTCATCCCAAAATCCAAAGCAGTGGACATACAAAAACCTCACTATTTGCTGAAAATCAGCAGCTATTAAAACACAACAATAGTTGCAGTGTACTAAGCTGATCTGTAACAGGACAGGCAATGTATGTATAAACATAAAATTGAAGCATATTCACGTAACCACTGTTGCTGTGGAAATACATTACATATTCTGAGTGCATGTCTGCAGCCTTTGTTATCCATAGTACATTGTCATCTATGGCCTGTCTGGCTGTTATCATATTTTTACACATTATCTCTCAAAAAAGTACCAATTTTGGGGACAAAAAGTTATTGAATAAATGTGTTATGATTTTCTCTACAATCTTAATGTTACTCATACCATGCATTTATAAACAATTCACTAAGTAATACCAACAATTGCACTGTATGTTAATTATATACAATGTCACGTACAATCCATCAAAACTCCTACACATTTCAATCGAAACATACAGGAGTTTTGAAGGATTGTATGTTAAAATAAACATGTAATTTTAAACAGTGCATTTGTTGGTATTTCTCTACAACTTCTGTCCAAAAAAATCTCTCATTCTAAGATTAATTGAGATATGATCATAAATCTATATTGATAAGGTACCCAGTACTCTTCTCAGATTTTAATTACAATTCTATTTTGTTGACTGGTTTTTGAAAAATACTCAAATTTAAAGAAAATTTGTCCAGTGGGAGCCACGGTATTCCATGCAGACAAACGGGCACACATGTCAAAGATAAGCCACTTTTTGAAATTTTACGAACATGCCTGAAAAAGAGAAACAACCCCCCACAACAATGAGATTTCAGGATCTTACAGTGGTGCTGATGAAGTCATACAATGGAAACAAAAAACCTTTCTTGTTACATAACCCACTGATACTGCAAGATCTCATGTTCTCACAGCCATGTTGCTGAAGATTCCAGTTCCCTGGGACGTGATGCTGTGTCAGGTGCTTAATTCATGTTTTGACTATCATAGTTTCATGAAGGCGCTATGATCCTCTGAAATGTCAGAAAATACTCATCCAACAAAATAGTGTCATATCCCGGAAAACTTGCATCTTCAACTGATAATATGATAGCATAATTTGACCAAATACTGCAAGCTGCTGGATACAGACACCAGTCTCCATAAGGGACGGAAATATGTCACACACGATGTCTTGACACTTCAGACTTCTCAGTTACTGTATACTGACTGCTGGCTAATTAACTCATGAAGAGGAGTCCATCATAGGAAGCCAACAGTTCCTTGACAAGTCAACCATTCCAAAAAGAACATAGTATTTTGGGAAAAGGTCAAGTATTAAAAAGAATATTGCTTTCTTTTAAATATGAAGAAGTATCTAAGTCCACAAATTAAGTAATCCAAAGTGTAAAGTATCATTAGCAGAAGTCTTCAGAGATAACAGCTCTGTGTAAACATGTGTGTATTTAATATTCTGCTCTTTCTTCATCTCACAGAGTCTCAAACATGTGTATATTTGGTGAATGTGTCACACAGTGTTTCATGTAAGCCTTGTGTCTGCTCATCTGCAGAACCACTGACATAAATGAGACAGATTAACAATAAACACTGCAAACATGACTCTTCCACTTAATACTGAGGTCCCAAAAGAACAATCAATGGTGAGGTGAAGCAATCAAGAGTTTTTTCCCCTTTCTGCCTACTTCTACATTTCCCCTCAGTACACTTCTGTTTGAATTCAGCCAGCCCAAAACACTTGTTTCCAGCACCAGTTATCAATACCAACATACATGTGAACAGAACTGCTAAGATATCTGCAGGAAAATGCAACAGTATGTGCTGCAGAAAAACATGTTGGTTTTAGAGAGACATTAAGAGGGTCAATGTATTGGACATCTTTTCCTGACTTTTGTATATGCACAAAACCAAATAAAATGTTAAGAATCAGCGATCAACTTCAACCAGGTGGTGGACTGTTGTAAACCCGGTAATGAACCTTCGGGTCCCAAAAAATGTGCGGAATTTCTTGACTAACTGAGAACCGGTTAACTTCTCAAGGAGTATGAAGAAGTAATCAACATCAACAAATTCTTACCTTATATTACCATGATTAAACAACATGCAAGTGTGTAAGCATCTGATAAACTCTGCCACAATTCAACAAGTTTCAACAGTACCACTATGCTTTCTTTTGTCTCCGTGACTTCATGTGCTATCATTACATTATTTGCATTAAGGCACAACTCAAACTGAGTGTAAACATTACCTAGTGATCAATTCACGTGGTATGGATACCCAACACAAGTAACATCTCACACAAATTAATGGTACTTTGCAATTTTTAGTTAATAGGAGTGAGATTGAAAATGGGTCATTATGCCAAATAATGAACAGGCAAAGCCAGCATCTGTGAAATATAGCCTACAGGCTCTACTGTCACTTCCAAAAAATGGCACTATCAAGGACCTATGCTAGTATTTACCTGGAAGGACTGATAATAATTAGCCGATTGGCTGAAACTGCAAATGGGCACCTTCCCAATACAAACATAGAAAGTACTACACTGCAATGCCCCGCTATGTAAGTTATGTCTGGAAAAACTGCTCAATTAGTGTCAGTTTTGTTCAGTGTGGAAGAATCTGACTTTTGCAATGCCTCAAGAGAACTATTTCTGATAAAAAGAGCATCAACAGTGCAGTAGGACTACGTGTGTGACCTTTCAAACTTGCACAGAAATATATAATAAAATTTCAATTTTTATTAAAATAGTAGCAAATTTACCACAAAATACCAACAATGCCATGCTACAACACAGCAAAAATGTATCATGTTCAATGGCATGGCAGCCACATGTCTTTTCTGCAGACTCTGTACATCGTGCCACCCATGGTGGTCGCTGGTGTGTGAAGTAGTATCTTTACCTGATGCCACGGTGGCTACTGGAGCCTGCTGCAGACTCTACCTCATGCCATCCATGGTGGTCATGGCAGTGTGATGCAGTCTCTTCTGCCTCATGTCATCGCAGTCACTTGTGTCAGCTGCACAGCCTGTACCTATGTCATGGCAGTCACCAGTGTATGACGTAGATCCGTAAATCTAAGTACAGCCACATCAGTCACCACATACAGTGTTTGTATATGTTCTTGTGCATGTATTTGTCTGCTGGTTTCTTGCAGTCTTTACAAGTGTATGTCCAGTGTCACTTGTGAGTAACTGTTAACACTGGTCACCATTTAGGGTAATTCATAACAGTGCTACGATGACATATTTCCTACAGAAAAGTCTGTACAAAAAATGTGAATAAGTCACAGTGGTAGTGAAGACTTAACAGAACACTGCCACTGGTGTGTGGCAACAACTGCCAGGTGTACGAACTGGCTCACAATCAACAATAAAGTTAAGCGATAGTAACCTTCAGACTGTCATCTCTCATAATCAAGCACCAGGGCAAATCTTGAGCAGGTTCAGAGCTCCTCGAAGAAGGCGACACGAGATTTCGTAGAGCCGGACTTTACCTGTGAACAAAACAAACTTTTGGGTCTGTCCTTACTATGTCGTAAGATCAGAAACAGTGCACTACTGTCAGTTATACTTTCAAATATTGCTGATAAATTACAAATTGGTTCACAAGGCACAAGCAAGGAAATCCACTCACTTTGCGTAGTGTCGAGTACTTCGTCTCACCAAGTCGCACCTGCTCATCATGCAGATGGTCCAGTTCGCTCTGCTTCTCACCCACCTTCAGTACCTCAATCTCAGAGCGCAATTCACGCAGCTGATCCTGTAGATGCTTGCTCTTTTCAAGATACTCAACTCTGTAAACAAACAAACAAAAATATTACACTTCTTGAAACCACCATGATCTGTAACACGTCCATCAGTATAATGACTAGTCCACGGCACGGCCACAACGCAGTTTGAAAGCCACATTTGGCTCACAAAAGTTGCCTTTACAAAACAGTATGTATGCAATGCACATGCACAAGAGGCTGGCAGCGAAGAGCACTTTAAAAGATTTTATAAACATAACTGCAACTATCCTTCACTGTAGCTGGATGAACAGAAATAAGCAGTCATCAAATATGGCAGAAATGTTACTTTATTAATGCAAATATAAATAAAAGCAAACCATATGGTTCATTATCAAATAATTATTTTAAAAGTCAGAAGTCTAATAACCACCTTCAGACACCTGTCTTGCTTGCAGACGTACATACATATGTACTTAGGTATGTATGTATGTATGTATGTATGTATGTATGTATGTA
>Ga0123354_10009045_pt1 | contig 15206 bp, 9 predicted proteins | sample TergutLab28metaG_2_FD_97872 | JGI IMG/M metagenome (GOLD analysis project Ga0123354, IMG submission 97872) | Labiotermes labralis P4 segment gut microbial communities from Petit-Saut dam, French Guiana - Lab288 P4 | ecosystem: Host-associated > Arthropoda: Insects > Digestive system > Gut ...
GGGGAATTTCTTGACAAGCTGCAAACCAGTTAGCTGCTCAAGAAGGGCTCTGCACCATGCAGTAAGTAAGTAAATAAGTAAGTAAGTAGGTTTCCTATAGATTCCCAAGTCAATGCTGTTGGTGTTTCTATGAATGGAAAGATCCAGGTAGTTTATGGTATTGTTTTCTTCTTCCAATAGCTTGAATTCTAAATGTTTGTCTCTGTTATTTATCTGGATCAGAATTGTTTTTCCATCTGCTTTGTTTTGGTCAAAAATAATCAAAATATCATCTACGTATTCCAAATATTTGTCTAAGTTATTCATCTGGGTCTTTTGTAGTAAATTATTTCTTTGCTTTCCAGCCATTGTTTCATATATATTTTTTCCAGGAAATGAAGGTATATTTCTGCTATGGTGCTTGAAATGAGTGATCCCATGGCAATGTCTTTTTCTGGTTGGTAGAACTGGTTATTGTACTGAAAATAGTTTTGTTTTAGAATTATTTTAAGAAGTTTGTTCTGCTATCATACTAATATTGTTATGTTTATTTAACCAAAATTTAGCGACGTGAAGGATGTTCTGTATTAGTAAATTAACATATATGTCTTTTATGTCTAGGGTAATCATTCTGTTGTGCTTACTAATTTGAATAGTATTCAATTCCTGTGCTATTTCATATGAATTCTTGGTGGTGTACATATATGGTATTTATTAAGTTATTTAATCTTTTATTGAGGTATTTGGTGATTTTGTAAGATGGTGCCTGTGTATTATTTACAACCGGTCCAACTGGTTCATTCTCTTTGTGTGTTTTTATAAATACACTGAGTTTGGATGCTGTTGGTTTTATGTTTACTAGGTGATGGTGATCACACCGAAACATGATGGAGCTATTTTAATATTAATGTAAATTTTAATACTCCTTGAAAACAATTCTCTTGTGTATCAGTTGGTAATAAAAACCTTTGATAATATTTTAAGGTTTATCTTTATAAACCACTGCCTACTTCATAAGCCTGATTCATTCAATTTTTCACTGTATATTATGAAATGCACTGGTCAATTCAAAGACATCAAAATGCAAAATTAAGTTACCTGTCCCTCTGTGGTAATTCTCGTAACACAAAAACTTCAATAAACAACCATCTCGCATGAGACCTTATTTTTATGTTTCTTGTGTATGATAAAAGCATATGTACTCACGAAGGTATGAGTGGTGGCGGCAGACCCGCTGCCTGTGGTCGTCCTGGCAATGATGGCGGCATACGTTGATTTGTATCAGGTCCTGGCCGGTTAGGAATGGCAGGTGCTGGACGTCCAGTAGATGGTGGTGGTGGGGGTGCTCGAGACCCAGCAGCTGCAACAGGCTGAATAGGCATTCCTCGGCGTGGACCACCTGGTGAGGGAGGAGACAACCTGCAAGGAAGAGGAAGCAGACATAAAATAAGACATATTTACTTCTCACAGGTTGCCAGGTGTTCACTCTGTACATTAGTTCTTGCACTGTGTGCAAAGAATGTCAACTGGATACATCTGGAAATGTGTTCTGGACAATATACCCAACTAGAAGAGGTAAGGTGGAGAATGGAAGATACTGCATATACAGGAAGGTCTCTTTTTAAGTGATTTCTTCTTACACAATTCCACTTTAATGTGACTTGAAAATATACACCACTTTTGATAACATGATAATGTTCAGTTTAATGTGACTTGGCATAGATGATACATGATAATTTTTGGTTTAACATGATGTGGCGTATGCAAATCATAGTCACTCTTGTCTTTTGTTGGAGGCTAGCAGAAAATGATGTCACTGTCATGCCATCAGTTATGTGTATCAACTGATTAGGTTAGTGATATAATCACAAGGCTCATCTAGTTTCCTCTTCTACAGCATTGGCTTTTCGTACCAACATGAGTGAGGAACGTAATTCTACATCACCTAGTGCAATCCAAGTGAAAAATCAATGAAAGACAATCACTAATGAACAAAAATTATACTAATAAGCAAACCTGAAAACATGAACGAACTGTTGACATATGGCATAATGTTAAGATCTGCTCATAGTAGTGTACATACAATACATGGCACTGCTGACAGAATTACAGAAAGTGCTAAGTCAGGACCTAAAGTGTTTGTGTAACAATTCTACAGCAGTCATATTGGAATGAGTGGTACCAAAAACCACAGATCTGAGTCTCTCACATTTTTATTGCATAAGAAATAAAGAAACATATTTATAGCAATGTATGTATACTGTACATAAAGTACATATATACTCCACAGGTCCATATGTCCATTAGTGAGTCATACATTATATAGGATGAGGTTGTCAATCCCCTAACCCCCAGGAAATACAGTATTTTAAATGGGAATTCCATGTTTGATCTTCATGAATTTTTTAGTAACATATCCCTGGTGTAAAACGAGACCTGCCTGCACTGCACAAAAAAGCTTGCACAATTCATCTTCTACTATTAGTGTAGTCAAATTTGCATCATGATGGACTGTGTATATAAAATTTCTAAAAATACCAAAATACCTAACTACTAAAAAGCCTATTCCTCTCTGCAAACTATATTTAGATCTCAAAAAATGTACCAAATAATAAAATAGGATTACATACAACACTAATCAAGCCAGTACTGTGTTATGGAAGTGTAACATGGACCCTAACACATACGACAGAACAAATGCTGTGTAGATACGAAAGGAAAATATTACGAAGAATTTATGGCCCAATACAAGATAAAGGACACTGGCATCACAGATGCAACAGTGAAACTTATCATTTATACAAAGATATAAACAACATGTATGATATATGATATTAGAAGTAGAAGACTAGGTTGGGCAGGTAATATTATAAGAACAGAAAATGAAAGGATACCCAAAAAAATTCTAAATGGAAATTTCATAACACAATACCAGTGGGAAACCCACGAACAAGATGGGTGGATGTCGTCAGCAGAAGACAGAGAAGAATGGAGGCGTCTTCTGAGGGAGACCAGGGCCCAGAAGGGGCTGCAGCACCATGGATGGATGGATGGGTGGATGGATGGATGGCTGGGTGGGTGGGTGGGTGGGTGGATGGATGGATAATTATTGTTAGAGTTACATTAGTGCAAAATCTAGAAATTCAAGGTCACTTTAAAAGATTAAGAGGCTTTACCTCTTCAATTTGAACACATATTTTCATTAATTAATGTCAATGTAAATAAATAAATATACAAATCATTCAAACAAATTCATCAGTATATAGCGTTTACAACAAATAAGTATCATCCTCAGAGATGAATTGTCAATGATCTCAATTTTCCACAATCCATCACAATTGATCACTTTGTGGACTGTATCATTTTCATTTCAAGGGATGTCACAAGTTGTTTTCTATCACGGCAGCACCTCTGGCAGAAACATACCCAACAGTCTGAGAATGCTCAACCCAAAACTACTTTGCAGGTTACTCATAATTCTTAAATTAATGCAGATTATACATTGTTAAATGGCTGGGTGATTAGTAGTGTATCGGAAAGGATATGAAGGAAGCAACTGCAACCCTGTGTGGTTCCATCCCAGATATAAGTGGGAAGAAATGTTGAAGACCATGAAGAACCTGAGGCCGACTGTCAGTGTTGGAGCTAACAGATGAATTGGGCACCTACTGAATACAAGTCACAAGTGTTAGTGTTTGAGCCCATTTCCTATTTTCCATCTTACATTTTTTTATCTGTCCACAAGGCAGTGTATGATACCATGCTGGGCGAGGCCATAACCAGGACACTTGTCACAACACTGGTTTATGTACAACAAATTAAAAGCATATGGATGTCTCCTTATTTGATAAAGTATTCACTCACAGAGAGACAGATTACCTCGGATTGTCCAATCCTGATGCCAGCCAATCATTTTTAACAGGAGGTGGAACTGGAGTGGTTACCGTAGCCATTGATACATCACCTATTATACGAAGGGCTTCCTTACATGCGTGGTACATACGCAGCATCTCCTCACGTTTCAGAGCCTCTTCTGGGCTCTCTTCCATCATTTGTGCCTATTTCAAACAAGATAATTACTGACAGTTGCACATTCTATGAGACATGACTAGACAGCAACATGAGTGAACTAAAAATTTACAGCCATTTAGATAGTTATACCCTTTAACATATTAACATTCTTCATGTCTCTCCTATTTGGCAAGATATCTGTTTATGGCTCCTGCATCTAGTGATGGAAATTTTATGGGAATTCTAAAGAGAGGAAAAAACTGCATAACAGGAAATAATCAATTCAAAATTAAATCAGTAAATTTACTGGAATAAACAAACTGAGAATTTACCAGAAGTCACAGGTGTTTTAAAATCAACAGCAACTAGCCATAATCCACTACAAGCAGCCTCTTAATTACAGAAAGAACTGCTTACATCTGTGTTGCTGTAAGGTACATTTTGGCAGCTTCATAAATTTCTTTGCGTTTCTTGTTTTAGATGTCACCAAGTTCGAACTTACGGCGACCAGCTTGCACTTACTGCATGAGTTTTCCTAAGAGCTCATTAAAACCTCTCAAATTTTGTACTCAGTTGTGAATTATACTGTATTCCACACTATGGGGCAAGTAATATGTAAGATTATGAGAAATATGACCAACAAGTGCATATAAAGATATGTACATTTATTGTATATAAACAGCGTAGCCCGCTACACGTTTCAGCCACCTATTGTGGCCACCTAGATGAAAGTGTTCTTTGAAGGATACATTACACAGAACATCAAAACAATTTAACACACCAATATAAAATGTCAAGTTTTATATAAAAGTTTCAAATCCAAGTTAAAATATAAAATACTGATAAAATTATATGTTCTGAGTTGCATGTTGATATGCTGTGTACGTGTTGACACCTTCCTGAAATATGTGAAATGTGTGTGTGTGTGTGTGTGTGTGTGTGAGTGTGTGTGTAAGAGGTAGCTAAAATATTTATAAATAAACAAAAGTATATACCAGAGTATGTGTATGAAAATGGTATGTCAGTATGTACATACAAAGTGGAGATGGTGGTGGTGTTTCAGCTGGTTGAGCTGTATTGAAATCAAACAAGAAAGTGAAAGTGGGTCATGCGCATGTGTATTTAAGTTGTATATCACAGATGAGAGCAAAAAGGGGGTTCTCATCTTTCTGAGATTTTTCATTGATGACAATGTTACACCACTGAAAAAGCTGAATACAGAAGTTTTCTAATGAGTTCATCTGTCAACTATGTGGGCTGGATGGAGTATGGAATAATCAGTGCATGGTCATGAATTCTTTAAAATTAATATGCAACAATTTATGACATTTCAGCAAAAAAAAATCCTACGAGTATGTGTTCTTTCCAAAATAACAGATTTCTCAAATTCGTTTGTTTTTTCTTTTTCCAGACAGGTAGTACTCCTGAATATCCCATCTCTGTCTTCATGTTCGGCTGAAAGGTGTCCAGTGTCATCGTCAGTTTGCATGCTGATAAATGATTGACCGACTCTTATTACATACAGTAAAAGGATACAGAAAATAGTCTTCACAGTTACACGGCACATGCCCACAAATATACAATAACACAAAGCATAATCACTGAGCCCACTGGCCACATAGTCGACCCTTTGCATACTACATGTCCTTGGAGCCATATCTGAATTACTGAATTGAGTCTGTCTGAAAAAGATTATGTTAGCATGGTGCAGTGTTTTAGCCTTTCACTGTGCACAAAATAAAATACTTATTACAGTGGAATAAGGTATGTATAATCTTGAGATTGCAAATGTTGGGGTAATAAGCTAGAAACCTGTCTGGTAAGCACGTAACCGTCCACATTTTCCTACGCTGCACTGTCAAAGCACAGGCCTTGCATACGTGAATCTAGTCAAATCCTTCATAAATCCGAAGTTCACCCATCTTTGTTCACCGGAAATTAAGATGGGAAGTAATTCTGAAAGAAGTATATCAGTATCAACACATGCATGCAGAGAAAGCATACAAAGTTTTGGTGGCATAACCAGTAAAAAATAGGCCTCTTGGAAGATACAGGCACAGATGAGTAGACAATATTAATACGGATCTTAAAGAAATAATATGGGATGGTGTATGCAGGATTTGTCTGGCTCAGGATAAAAACAGTGGTAGGATCTTGTGAATGTGATAATGAACCTTCAGGTTCAATAAAATATGGGAAATTTCTTGAAGAGCTTAGAACTATTAGATTCTCAGGAGGAACTCTGCTCCATGGAGTTAGTCAGTATATATGTTATGTGAATTAAACTTGTTTTCACAAATCCATTAACTTCTAACACCACACATGGGACAAGTGTGTTTATGAATGGTAGTAAAAGTTACGTAAGTGCCTGATAATTAGGACTCAAAGTGGCTGACTTTGTAACAGCCCAGAATAAGTCCAAAATTGGTCAATCACTAAACAATCCGGTAAAATTTTATGTTCTGTTGACTGTGCATCTCTATACAATCTTGTAAATGAAACCAATTTGGTGCACAACTTATTCTTAGTGTATTTCGTCAATTATATTTACAACTTCTACATGTTTCGGACCTCTCCAGGTCCATCATCAGGAAAAACTAGTGTATTTATGTGACACTTGGTACTGTTATTCTGTATAGCTGATTACCTGGTAAGCATTCTGCTTACCAGGCAGTCAGCTATACATGTATATACATGTACATGTTATAAATAAAGTTGACAAAATACACTAAGTCATGCATCAAGTTGGTTTCATTTACAAGATCTGGCAAAAATAATTAAGGGTTCACATTACCCAAAGAGCACACTTACAAAGGTGTGTAATGACTTCAATTAAATCTGGGATATATCCCATACGGTTACCTTTACCTGGTCTCCTGAAGCATACAGATGTGCCAGAAGTTCACCATTGATGAAGTCCTTTGCATTATTAATGATTAGCATCATAATGGTCTTCGGTACAAGGTCACGGGTGGTTTTGGTTACAATCTTCATATACGAGTCTACAAGATTGCGTATTGTTTCCACTTGACGTTCTAGTTGTGGGTCCATTGATGAGCTACTTTCACTACCACCCTGGATAAATGAATAGAAATATCAGTTTAACAACAGGGTCACTTCCTTTTCCAGAGCAGCTATTGGTATATCTGTGAGTAATAAAACAATGTCAGACACACTACCATAAACTGTACTGGAAATAATTATTCATATCCTCCCCATAAAGGTTGGTGATATGTCTTGAATCTCTTTGCAGCAATAAAATTCAATAAAATCTTCTTGAGCCAACAACTGCAATGGGATGCTGACATGGCTGTTGGTACCAGCAAATTTTATGAAATGTTACCATAAAAGCTTCAAGACAAATGTGTAGAAATCATTTATCACTAGGGGGTCAGCAAAACCCAAAAAGTCTTAATTATTTAAAATATACACATACAGACTTTAATTCTTTTTTCAAATACACAACAAGAGTGCTGAGAGTGATGCCATACCAAAAAAATGACTGAAATATAAAATTTTTCTGTGTCTTGAACTCTAAACATCTTAAGTAGTGTTACTTTCAGTGCAAGCAGCTACAGATCAATACTGCGACAAAAACAGAATCCACTTCTTGCACATCTACAGATGCAAAGGAATTTAGTGGTAGCAAAACACATGTGAAAAGCTTTCCAAATAGCATCACACTAAGTGGGTTCCAATTTTTGTCAAACTGCTAACAAGTATATAAGTTTGGATGTGATTTAGAATGTCATTAAGTAAGAATTTCTTCCAACACCAAACAAGAACTTATTACCTGATATCACAAGTCCCCTTAGATGATCTTTTGGCCTTTAAAATTTCATCTATGTTGTGCAGCCAGTCCTTGGCAAAATCCCAAAACTGAGAAGTTATGGTTATAGGGAAATGTGGAATTTAAAAAAATACATACAAGGCAAATTTTAGGGATATGATCTGAATCCACAACCTCAGCACTTGCTCAGCCTAAGACTATACATACATGGGAATTGGTTAATGGCTTCAATCTTCATCAACACAACACTTCTGTGAGAACCTCAAATCTCATAAAAAGTAAAGAAATGTAACATCAATTAAATATTTCGTAAATTTTAACAACTTTAGTGATGTCCTAAAATTTTTATGAATCAATATCATACCAGCCTTAAAAACAGAGCTGTCAGATTATTCTTTCTGCTACATCTACATATCTTTAAACTCAGAAAACAGATATCACCTAGGATGGTGTGCTGTATTCACAAATACAAACAAATTATATTCAATACAGATACTAAGGCCTGAAGTGTTTCAGGTCTAAACAGACATGTGTATATAAAAACCGCGACACTTAGTACTCCAAACAGAATGTGGCAGCAAACTGGAAGTACAATTCTGAACAAGTATAGAACCCCAGAATGATATAACACCAGTAATCAGCAGTGAAAATAACACATAAACAAATTCTGTGACAATTACCTTAGTAAGTAAAAAATTTATCTTCAATTCAGAACGTTGTGAGATGAACCTACCAAACTTCAGTATACTATGACAGTGTTATAACCCCCACCTTTCCAAAACTGAACATTCATCATGTACATAATCTAAAGGTAGAACACTGGAAAAAGGATATAAAATAATGTACATTAATTTACAGTTCATATGCAGTACTATGACAATGACTTTTGATATCTGTACAACAGTCCATAAATAACTCTATTACAACAATTTAAAAATCACTAACACATCCAAAAGAACTACTGTTTGCAACAAACAATGTTCATATTTGTATGTTACTTACAACATATTATTAGTTCAATGTTGCAACTACTAAAAATATTCATAAGTATGACAGTGGCACAACAAAACATGCTACAGTTTCAGTAAGCATTTCCTCTGGTGTTGGAATAGAGGCATGGTGGGCATTAAGTTGTGACAACTATAGGAGAATAAAAACAAGTGGAACATGTACACAAAGCAAAAATATTATAGTAGTGTGTTTTCTCTCACTTGCATAATTATCTTGAAAAGTGCGAGATGTATAAGAAAAAGAAATGGAAATGACACATATTTCATCTTTCATTATAACTTCTGTTCAAAACATTTCTGGCTCAGATATACACCGTACACCTATCAAGCTATGCTAAATACATGCACAGAAACAGCAGAACACAGTCATGTAAACTGTCCGTTTCTTGTTGTCCAGCTTAGTCAAAACTGGAATGCATCCACGAACTGTATGTAGTAAACTACCCGATGTCATATTTGATGAGCAACTGTTCATCAGTTCTTGGATTGTTACATACAGACAGACAGATGCAGAGAAGCTGAAAGGCATATTAAACTACTTGTTGTGAACTCACTCTGAAGGAAAAATGCATTTACAGTAACACAAAGATGTTAATCAGTTAAACATGGGCTACTCATACAAAAATGGGATACAACAGCTTACTACTAGTCACACAACGTTGCATAAAAAGGAAAAGACCAGCAATACACACAAAAATTCCTACAACCAAAAATATTTGTAAATATTATTTTCAGGAAAGATTTTTTATACAAATACTACAGGACACTACTGGAAATGATGATGTACCTGGAGATGTACTTACATTATTGGGAGAAAATGGCCTCAAACTAATGGCACAATGGTTCAATATATATGAAACTAGAGAGTGGCTCAAGGATTTCACTGAAGTTACAATGATTGCCTTCAAGAAGAATCCATAAGCTACAAAATGCAGCAACCATCGCACATACAGCAAAGACAACAGTGAGGATATTTTAGAAGAAAGACTGAAATGAATAGTATGGAAGGGATTGGAGAAATTAGTTTGAATTTAGGAAAGGAATACAAACTAAAAATGGAATTGGGATGCTAAGAATTGTACCAGAACTTTGGACATAGACATGGAATTGTGTGTTTGCCTCACGGACAGGCAGAAGGCATCTGACCATGTAAACTGGACCAAATTAATGCAGAACGTAGGGGAAACCTGTTTCAATGACGCAAAAGACAACTATCAGCAAACTGTACATGGATAAAAGTGTTAAGTGTGACTGGACCAGGGACAGAAAAGAAATGTGAAGTTTGGAAGAGAAGTTAGACAAGGCTTCTATTCATTGCTGATTCTATTCAACTTATAAAGTACGTATCTTACCATGAAAGCTGTTGAAGGGTTTGGAGAGTCAAAAAACGAGGAAAAGTAATTCACACTGTGAAATATTCAGATGACACTGTGCTGCTGGCTAAGGAAGAAACAATGCTACAGCACATGATTGCTGAAACTGAAACTCTCAGATAATATAACATGTGGAAAAAAAACTAAAGTAATGAGAATCTTAAGGCAACCATCCCCAATACAGAACATGATATGTCAAACACAATCAGAGAATGTGGAATATTTCAATTATTTGGGTAGCACAAAAACAAACGATACATGATGTACACAACATAGTACATCTAGGAATGCCATGGCAAAAGCAGCATTCAAAAAGAAGAAGAAGACCCTTTTCACCACCAATTTGGACTTAAATTTAAGGAAGAAACTACTAAAGTGCTACATTTAGAGCACAGCTGTACATGGAACTCAAACACGGACACTTCACAGCGTAGATGACAAATAACTGGTAAGTTTCGAAATGTGGTGCTGGAGAAGCATGCAGACAATCAGTTGGCCTGACCATGTGAGAAATGAAGTATTACACAGGGTCAAGGCAGAGGGGAATATTCTACATACCATAAAAAAGGCTAAGTGAGTTTGTCAAACCTTGCATAAGAACTGCCTTCTAATATACGCTACTGAAGGAAAGATGGAAGAAAAGAGTGATGGTAAGACACAGAAGAAGATGTAAGCAGCTGCTGGATGACCTTAAGGAAACTAGGGAATACTGGAAATTGAAAGACAAAGCACTAGATCACACCCTGTGGGGAACTCACTTTGGAAGAGGCCATGGACCTGCTGTAAGGCAGACTACACAATGAATTAAGTATTTAAACTGCACGTATTTCACTTGAGTCTTGGGAACAGGACAAATCAATATTATTCTGCAAACTACTGTAGAGAATACAGTGCATTCAAAAAAGGTGCAGTACCCCTCAGCATTAATCACAATGAAACGTACAGCACGTCCACATAATGCTATACAAAATGTGAATTCACGAACTTAAAAATAACACATAATATCTTAACATTGTGATTCTATTTGCTTTGTGGAATTTGTACGTAATAATCGAGCTGTCAACAATGAGGGCTGGTGAGTATGTGGGGGTGGGAGGGGGGGGGAGAGTGTGACAGAACACCATGGGAAAGTCAAGAATGAGTCATGTAAGTCCAAGTCACTTTACAACTAACCAGCTACAGCTGTAATGTGACTTAGACCTGCATGTCTCTCTCTATTAGCCTGAAGATGTAGGCAGAAAGTTGCTCCAAAACATCCACACTATGTGGAACCATGTGTTTGTTTGTTTCTTTGTACATGCTTTCTTCATAGTGCTGGAAAGCAATGGCTTCTGCATCTTTTACTCGTACTGACTGATACTGTAAGCTTACAATTGTGCATTTGGTAACTCTTAAATAAAAAATGGTATAATGCAACCCCATTCCATGCTGACAACTTACTATCTACAGTCAATTTATGCACCCCTCCATTGTGAAATATTTACCAAAACACTTACTTCAGTACTTTATGCCTTTGATGCAAAAAATATTGAGACACATTGCAATGGTGCATTTAAATTTATAAATAATGCATGCAAGAAAACATTACAAAAATAACTAAGTAACAAACTGCAGAATGAAACAAGAAATTGGTTTTCTAAAACATAAAATTCTGTCAAATTCTGCTGAATGCATGAAACTTGTCTCAGTGCACACACTGCTGTGAATTGTAAGAGTTTATTGACAAGTAACAGCATTTAGTACCAACTACAATATCTTAGAAATTAGTCATGCCAATTTTTAGTCACTTTCCCAGCATCTGCCCACAGAATTTTAATTTAAGAATACATGATCTCAGGATCTGTTGCACAAACATGAAACCTGTGAGCAAAATGTGTGCTGTCAGGCTTCTGTCTCCCGGTTCCACACATCAGAAATTACTGGCAGAAAGCAGAGACTATTACAAGCCTACAAACATTTATAGTCTTAAGATGCAGCAAGTTTTACAAAGAAGTAACAATCACGGGTGCCTCAGAGTTGGAAAATCATACTTCTCAAAACTTTGATCCACAACTCGTTCAGCATTCAGTTTTAATTTTATTACCCTGCTGAATTATTCAGCGTGCACAAATTCTAACCTTTCCCATGTATTTTTCCACACAGGAACCACTCACATAACAATTCAGATCAAGGGACCTACAATACAAAAATTCAACTGATCCAAGAAAGTCCATCACTAAGTTCAGTTTCACAGACAAGCATACAAGCAACCTTTGGAGACAACTTTTTTTTAATGAAAAACAGGAAATTTCCCAAATGACCAACAAAAACTCTACATCATGAAGACAAAACTGTAACGAAAACAAGTACATTTCAATACTGCAAGTAAATTCAGAAAATACTGTATCTGAACTACATTAAATACAGGTATTTTCACTATAAAACTATCATCACCTAAATATGCATCTCTCTAGGGTCAAGGAAATTTAAGGCCACACAGTTCACTGCTGTAGAACAGACAGTTTGTAACACTATTTCTACAACACTGCAATCATATGATGGTAGATGAAATTTCCCACATCACCACTTAACTTTTACATAATGATTCTGAAGGCACATGCTGGGATACTGAAAGCAGGCCCAATAGGTACAAAGGTGCATCATGCTACAATACTGTAGTGTTTCTATAACCTTCATTACTACTGATAAAAAAACATTACACCTGCACAAACCTCATATCCCTCCTGCAAGATTGAGAATGGTAAAGAAAAAAAAAACATTCTGTCAGCTTCTTTGGAAACAGATGGGTAACGCACCATAATAATGGCCTATATCCATGTATTTTTTTTATATATACAAGTCTACTGTGTGTAACGAGGAAGATAGCTGGACACATAGCAGTTTTAGCACACAATGTTCAGAGCCATACTGGCAGCAAGTTCCACCTCTCAGGATCCTCACTCAACTATGGGCTCTTAAACGATTTTTGAACAACATGGTATGTCACTATGTCATATAGTTTACTCCGTCTTCAGTAAAATTATGTTACGCAAACGGATTTTAAAAAAAATTAATATTGCATTCAAACTCTCCACACATTTTCCAAGCATATAAGCATTATTATGGTACTTTTCAGGAAAATTGTACATGACATTGCAATGTGGAAATATTTTGTTGTGATGATAATCACACTGATGAATCAAAATAACTTGGCAGGTAGTAAGGTGTGTATAAATATATCTGGATGTTTTGAGTTCCTTTATTTTAGTGCATTTCTCTTTTCATCCGTTCATATACTTAACAACCACGTCAAGACTGTGTGCTGACTGGACTGGAAGTGCAACTACACATGTTCTTGTCTTGGCACTACATGGAGATACACAGTTAGGCCCATACATGCTTGATACCAAAACCCACTGAACATGGGGCTGGTTGGGTGTCAGAACCAATCTTGACATGGCAGCAAGCAGAGGGATCCCTCTTGCAGCTATGAATCAACCTCCTGTTTAGCCTGTAGCCAATCGCAGATGTATTACAAGTGGTAGCAAAAAACCCTCCAAAATTCTAATAGCAAGAAAACCTACAATGCACCACATGAATAGCTTGTGGGATTAATGCTCTGTTCATCTCGCATAGCATCTAATAATGCATACCACTAGCAATAAAACATGGGCCAAGGGTGGGGGAAGCATATTAAGAAGTGAAAGAGAAAATACAGGCTACAAAAGGGATACAAGTACTTGGAATAACAATAGGTGATCCGTGCACTAAATGTTTGTTGCCTCTGCTGCTCTTCTCTTGTAGTTACACAGAACATCAACATTCCCAGTTTAACTCAAGTATACATAAATACGGGTTTCAATGTTATCAATTACTACAATCAAGGAACAGGGTTACAAAACATTGCATTAATAGCTGAGGCTGAGGGTTTATGTAATACCAAAATATCAGTCCACAGACTGCTACATAAAAGATATACGACCTTCAGATGAGTACCATACTGAACATATGAATGCCCTCTTCACCTTTTTTTATATGATGAAAATCACCCCACTAAACCAAAGATACACTAAAAAAAGACTTCAACATTAATGACAGTACAGGGCATTCTGTTAATGATGGTTATATGATCATGAACACACATTTTAATAGCAACAAAGATGGTATGGTTAACAGCCACATGAAAATATATGAATTAGAAGATACGCATAACTTCTAACTATGCCAATGCATTTTACATTTACATTCCTGGAAAAAATAACTTATAAACTTTTCCTAAATCACTGCATATTTAAGGAACAATTTTGTATTAGTAACAGTTCAACCCAAAATCTATTACCAATTGTGAGTACAATATTCTGTAATCCTCAGAACTTATTACATTCATAACTGTAGTATCTGCTACAAAATGGAAGAAATTATTCACGGATTACAATACAATGTAAAACACACAGACACTGCATATGAACAGACCCAAATATACAGGAAGTCATCAAATAGTTATTCACATAAATTATGTACAGGAAATTGAAAACTGAATCACAATTGGTGCCTCTAGTCAACAAAGGCCCAATGAATATAAGCACATAAAATATACTGAATACGGCCAGTAAGTGAAATGTACTTGTATTCTGCATTTGGGAGGTTCAGTATTCAAGTCTTGGCTGAGACTCGTTATTCTGTCTTTTTATGGTTTCCATGGTCCCTCCTGACAAATCAGATGGTAATGTCTCAAGTTAGGTCATGACTGCTTCTTTTAACATCCCTTCTTCTAATTCACTGTTCAATAATCATCCTGTAATTTAAGGCTGTACTGTCTGAAACTAATTACGTAAGTGTTGAACGAATGAATGAATGAAAGAATGAATGAATAAACGAACAAACAAACAAACAAATAAATAAAAATACACTGGCCAAAAAAAAAAAAAAAAAAAAAAACCACAAACAAAAAAAAAAAAAAACAAAAAACAACAAAAACAAAAAACAACAAAAACGACAAAAACGAAAAACGACAAAAACGACAAACGACAAAAACGACAAACGACAAAAACGACAAAAAAGACA
>Ga0123354_10009046_pt1 | contig 15205 bp, 13 predicted proteins | sample TergutLab28metaG_2_FD_97872 | JGI IMG/M metagenome (GOLD analysis project Ga0123354, IMG submission 97872) | Labiotermes labralis P4 segment gut microbial communities from Petit-Saut dam, French Guiana - Lab288 P4 | ecosystem: Host-associated > Arthropoda: Insects > Digestive system > Gut ...
ATGTTGCTATCCAAAAATTTAAAGATCAAGATATATAGAACTATAATTTTGCCTGTTGTTTTGTATGGGTGTGAAACTTGGTCGCTGACATTGAGGGAGGAAAAGAAGCTGAGGGTGTTTGAGAATATGGTGTTGAGGAGAATATTTGGACCTAGGAGGGACGAGGTAACGGAGGAATGGAGGAGACTGCATGACGAGGAGCTAAATGATCTGTACTCCTCACCCAATACTGTGCGGGTGATAAAATCGAGAAGAATGAGATGGGCTGGGAGTGTGGCGCGTATGGGTGAGGAGAAGGTGGTGTATAGGGTCTTGGTGGGAAAACCGGAGGGAAAGAGACCACTGGGGAGACCTATGCGTAGACGGGTGGATAATATTAGGATGATTCTCCAGGAGGTGGGATGTGGTTATATGGACTGGATTGGGCAGGCCCAGGATAGAGACAACGGACGCTTGTGAATGCGGTAATGAACCTTCGGGTTCTGTGAAGTGCGGGGAATTTCTTGACTAGCTGCAAACCAGTTAGCTTCTCAAGAAGGACTCTGCGCCATGGAGTAAGTAAGTAAGTATATGTATACAGATGTAATTTTTTTTCAGATCGATTTCATAAAAATAAAGTAATGACTGTGTTAAGGATATTGCTGTTTACTATCAAATAGAAGGCAATTAAAATTCTATAAAATTTTACTGAATTTGCGTATTTTAGATACGCTACGAACATTGCTCTTGACGTGTAGCAAAAGAAAATTTAAGAGAAAATATGAGGCCGAGAATTTAAACTTTCTTCGTAATATAAAACCGTAATGTTTTGGAGAACTTATGAAAATAACACGCACATTAAAATACAAAAATTCTAAAAGTCCAGAATTAGTGCAGCGGGTGTGTCGCAGGTTGTATTTGAGTGTTATTAGTGACTATCAATTTTTCGAGTAGTTGAAACTGAACCTTTATCTGCGGTGAACTTCTGAATAATATATCAAGCAAATATTGCTTTAGAAGTTTCAGTGTAATAACGTTAATTTGCAACGGTCGACCACGTTGTGTTAATTCACAACATCCTTTGTCCTCTAATGATGGAAGCAAATTTGTATAATGGATGATATGTGCCAAATGGAATTATGTTTAGTGTTTTGTTGAATAATTTGACAAGCCCTAAAGACCTGACAGTATGACGTGCGTTTACTGTGGTCTGAAGAATGATAATAGATTTATTAATAATGAGGTATACGTTGTAAATCACGTTATTGTATCAATAGAATCATTTAAAATTGAATGAAAGCTTATAATTATTTATCGTCAATGGGTTAAACCCTGTATTTAGTCCACACTGAAACTAATGATCCTGTAGTCGAAGGACGTATGTACATGTTAGACGAGAAAGGAAGAAAACTTCCTCTGAACGGGCTTGGGACAAAGAACTGTCTCAAGGTTACATTGTGAGCAGCACAAACTTCACCTTCTCATTGCACTAATCCTGGTTGAGCACTAGAGTTCTGGATAGGTTATTTCCAAGTAAAATACAAGGATACATCATCAGGGCATATTAACCTTTTGGCGCCGGAATGATTTTTTTTTTAAATTTTAGCACATTCTGTATATAAAATGTGAATAATACAGGAACCAAATACGTTAGAATTATGAAACAAACTGCATTTTGAAGAAAAAAAGGAGAGTATACACCATGTTTAAAATATTCAGTACCTATATTTGTTGAATAAATATATAAAATGCAACTTTAGAGGTTAGCGGTGCGGTACGGCCACTGTAGTTGACATTAGGCGTCTAAAGGTTAAAAAATAATATTTTAATAATGTTTTAAGCGTAATTCAGTTATGATTATAATGGATATTAGCTGTAAAATATCCGTAAATGGTTGTGTCGTAAAACACGTACATCTATATAACTTACTTGATAAGACAGAAAAACGTGATTCATGGGATCAGTTAAAAAAAGGTTTTAAACCCGCGTCAGTAAACGTGTTGAATTTTTGAAACAAGAAATCTGATTAAAAAGGCCAACAAATGCCCTTCGGTTTTTTGAATGTAATTTTATGCCGTAGCGACCAGCGACATGTTTCGGCCAATCATGTGGCTATCTTCAGGATGGTAAGGGCAAGGTTACGAATATATTTATAGTGTGTCGGGATCACTCTACATTTAAAATTTACATTCACAACACGAAAGTGCGTTAATATATTTTATACATCTAATTAATACGCGGAGTATAGAACATATCAAAAAGAAATTCTATTTCAAAATGTTCTGTTCCTCTACTCTTTTTCGTTTCCGTTCTTGTATTAATTAATATTGTCACTCCATAAACATTACTTACTCTAAACACAATGTGCTCGCAGCTTTCTCTCTCCGTCAAATTTACCATTTCTTCTGCAGATGACACATTCTTTTGTTTCAATGTGCACCCTACTAAACACGCAGGAAAACAAATATTTCACCAAGGAGAGGGAATTTTGCAAATTACTTATTCCGTTTATTGTCAGCGAACAAAATATTGTGTAGCTGCTAGCTCAGTGGACCTGTACACGTCCGCTTGTTTTCTGACTGAATTATCAAAGCATGTGATAATGACAGGCTCTTGTTATATATTGGACAAGTTGTGAGTCGGTAGTTATTGATGAAATAACGTCCTACTATGAAAATACAAACTAAACCCAGAAGAAGTTTTTATAGCAGGACCACATATTTTACTGTGTGTAGAATAACGGAGATGATAATATCCATGCACAAGATACATATGTCTGCACAGCTAATAGTTAGGTACAATGCTTAGGCACTGCGCCGTGACGTTGTGCAGTGGATTGGGTGTAAACCTCCATGCATATCTAATCTTGGTGCTAGATGGAGTCAATTTCACTCTTCGACTGCTTTGATCAGGTGAAAAGTTCCCTGTAATAACGAAGTAGAAGGCCGGACCCCGGAGTCGTTTCTGGGGCTTTTGCCTGAAATAGAATCCCTGTCATCCACTGTGTGTTTAGGCACTTTACTAACTTAATTTTCTCGGCTCATACCCTCTGCAAATTTCACAGATATGTAATTTAATAGAGTACTTATATATATATATGTATGTATATTTATATATGTATATATAGTAAAAACAATTGAAATTAAATGAATAATAATTTCTTTAATATCTTCATACGTCAACCCTTTTCTCCCTCTCTTTTTTCCCTTTCGCACTTTCATCTCCTTCCCTACACTTCGTCCATTAAGTCAGTAAATTAAGATATACTTTTACACTTCAGATGGGCGTGACGTGTGTTAAACATAAAACGGATTTTGTGTGAGAAATGCTACAAACACACGCTCAGATTATGTAATGCTGACTGCTTTTCACGGCAAAATTATTTACAAGAACACGCCTCAAATTTGCTTTATACGTACATTACAATGTCTTATTAAGTTTGTGTTCTAATATCGGAATATGCTGTTGGAATTTCCCCTGTTTGTATTATGAACAAAAAGTGGCGAATTTTTCAAGTAGTCGTATGGTGAAAACAGAAACGTTAGGTTGGCAAGACTTTCGAAGAATTTTGAATAAATCATTCTCTTTCCAGCCATTGATTAAGGTTAAGCCTGTGTTGCCAGCGCATCTGTGTTTCCTTGATTTACATTAAGGGGCGAGTTCTGGGTTAGGCGTACTCTTTCTGCTGCTTCAGTTATAAATTTGTTTTTGGTATTTATCTTCCACAGCTTGCAGCCAATTGTTTTGCTCACTGTCCCTCCCACTCCAACCCTCTGGTCGAACAAATCGGGAATTATACTCTAGCCGACCTGACTAATATGTACAAGAAATATAAACATAAACGAATGCAGCACATTCTGCTGTAGTTAGCTCACCTATAGTCGCAATTTTTTTTTAGATTTCTTTCACGCTGTTATTTATATTCACTTTCATTTCACTTTTGCTATTGTATAAATATTTATTCAAATTGGTTACGTGAAAATTTCTGTAACTTTTACTCACATATGCTTTACATACTTTCTTTGTAATAAATTAAAAAAAGTATTGGTGACATTATCTGAACACAAAATTATTCCTTTTGAATTTTCATAGTGCAGTTGAACATATTAACATTTTTACCTTTAGTGCTACTTATTTATTAGTGTTCTTGTTACGTGGGTACTAACCTTGAAGGTTAACACGACATTTCATATAACTCCACTAGCTAGATGAAACACTTTACCTAAAAAGGGGTTTGCTCTCCCTTATATTCCTAAGCCGCTGCTTGTATTCTTCCCGGAGACAGCCATGAATTCACTGTCGTACATTGAAAAATAAATGAGTTTTCTTTGAGGAAGTAAGACGAACTTTTATAAATTGAATTTTATGCTTTCACTAAGAACCCTGCTTGCTTGTACGTTGCTCTTAGCTGGAATATGCTTTTGTTCCTTCTGTTAGGTAAAGAATTTTGTTTATAAAATCTCATCTTGGAACCAGACACCGATAAGTACTGAAGAGTATGTTAGTGAGAAGTATACAAGTAGTTGATTTTGTTGAACTTTATGGTGCAACACTAGTGTATGAACACATTCGAAGAAAAGCACTCTTGCTATTTCTACTTGTTACTCTGAATCGAATGAGAAGTGACAATGTGAATATGAATTGTACCGGCCTCCACCTTACTATAAAAAAAACTGATAGGGTTTGGGAATGTGTGCTGAAGGAAAAAATTATATGGCCAATGGTTTGGGAGTTTCTCTCCTGAAACTTGGCGGTTTGAAGAAAACCGCAGTTGGCAAGACCAAGAACTTACAGGAAAATTAGTGTTACAATAATCGCAACCGCTGTTAATCTAATGAATGTGTAGCTGTGCTGCCATTTCCTTGGTGAAAATTGTGTGGATGATAAATGTAGACCACACTGCTAATCTGGGAAATATATTAATTTTGGATTACACTCGTGGCCGCAAGATGTGGGTTTCTTGGTGCGGAAGACGCCTGTCTTGCTGTGTGCACCCCACTTAAAGACCGAGGGTGGATAAAACCCAATAGCGCAGTTAGGGATCCTAGATACAAATGGGAACTTGCGGATGCGTAAAATCTGTGGCTTGAGAGAAGACGCTTGTGGTTAGCAGTTCCTATGTTTGGAACTCAGGTTAGCGGTCAAGAAGAGGTTGAACAGAATTACACGGTTTTGCGTTTAGTAGTACGTTTCGCTAAATGTTATCAGTCTGGTTAGATTAAGGATTATATCTCTATCGTGCGTCTGCTATAACTCGAATTGTCATCTGCATCAAACACTGCCTTAACCGCCAAAGAAATAATTAAACTTGTTAGTTCTTGCTTATTTAGGATATCCTAGTCCAGACATAATGACGCACGCACACACACACACACACACGCGCGCACACACACACACGCATACACACACATACACACACACGCATACACACGCATACACACACATACACACACACTCACGCACACATACACACACGCGCGAGCGCATACACATACGAACACACACACATAAACGCGCGCACGCGCTCACACACATACACAAGCGCACACACACATGCACACACATACACACACGCGCGCGCGCACACACACACACACACACGCATACACACATACACACACGCGCGCGAGCGCATACACACACGAACACACACACATAAACGCGCTCACACACATACACACGAGCACACACACACATGCACACACATACACACACGCACACACACACACATATACACACATACACACACGCACACACACAGACACAAACACATATACAGGAAGAACTTTAAAGAGTAGAGTTTGATGATTATGTGGAAGGTGAGAGAAGGAGTAAGACTGTGTAATGGAGAGAGACATTTTTTACACAGAATTCAGGATAATGTAATTTCTTCATTTAGAGCTTTACTTCGTAGAGTCACAAGTTAAAAAAAAAGAAACAATTTAATCAATCGTGCTGGGTTGAACTGAGACTCATGGCGTTTTTATGTGGTAACTCTCATGAACCTTCACATTTCTAACACCTATTAGATGGATAAGGGTCGTGTTATGATTCCTGTTGCAAGGTATGTGGCACTGGTTGGCCCAATCCACTGTAACTATGCTTGAGTTAGGCACATTCAGTGCCAATCTACATGATGTTTCATATTATCACTACAATGAAAAGTTTTTCTCTTTATTTTCGATGTTAATGGAGGTTCCCGGTGGCCACCAATGGCGTCGTGACAAATTACCTAAAGACGACAGTACGGTAAGCTAAATGTCAATATAATCATGCTTCAGACAGAATGATATAAAAGGAACCACAATGTTTAGAGCTTTGAACTTATGTGCTGATGCCACATATTCCAAGTGCATAGTAAGTTCATGTGTGAATCTTGGTACACATTCTGAGGGCATTCTTGGATTAATGGCACATGATGTGTCGTCTGAAAGGCAACAGACGACATTACTTAAGGCGTGTTTAACCTATTGAACTTTAACAAGAAGGAGAGGTCAGGCGGTGTCGCAATGGAACTAAGCTGACGCTATGTCTTGTGATGTTGCTAGACAATAGAGGTACTCTGCCTCACATAGGGCGTGAATTACAGTTGGGTCCTTACTTGCTCTACTGTGGTAAGTGAAGAAAAAGAACAATGGGACTTTTTCTTTCATTATCTGAACAGAAAATAGCTTGCCCTTCCGTGGAAATAACGAAACATTCATCCAGGACGCTGGCACGTTTACAGTGGGGACAAAAAACTATTTGTGACTCAGTGTAAAAAAGGGAAGTTTCTTTTTAAAGTGAGCGGTTAGTTAAACGTGGAAAATGGTGAAGCTGTGTGTATTAGTAAGAAAGAAGATACTTGAACCGTTAACAGCGTAGATGAATACAAAAGGGAAAGAATACATTGTGTGTTATTTATGTGAATATCGAACATCATTTTAACGAAATTCAGACCCCTAGTTAACGAAGAATTATGATGATTGAATGTTACTTAGAAAAGTACAATATATTGTATTTCAGCATTTAAATGTTATCATCTAATTTACATTATCAGCATTTTCCCTTGGAATTTCGCCCAATTTCTTTATCCTTTTTTAAACCTGTTGTTGTGTAATGCCAACTGCCACCATAGGCGACTGTCTTAATTGTCTGTAATTAATGTTTTCAGTCAAATCTTCACCCTCACAAACTACTTAACTCTAATTACTTTTTCCAATTGTATGCTGCTCCGAGATGTTCTCCGAATGAAGTCCTGAACATTGCGTCTCTACGGGCACTTCAAGCTAAAACAAAACATATTTCGGGCTTAATTCAGCGGTTATTGTGTGTAAACAAAAATTATGAGGTTCCTCTTTGTGTAACTTTCTTATTTCCTGCTTTTCATTCCACTTAAATCTGCCGATTCTCTTCAGCTTTATTAAAGAATTTACAATTTGTTTCCTTAATCAGGGTTGAATACCAAGTTCCACACGCACATGAAGAATAATGTTATTAGTTATACAGCTTACATGCTTTATGTAACAGTTAATTCTCTTCTTACTTTAAGTTTCGTACGCCGGCATATGAGGTTCGGAGGAGAAAAAAAAATTAATTTTGATATTTTGTCAGAAAATGTGGCGGCTTATATACTGAGGGTTTCACCATAAATGACTCGAATTATATTCTGTATTCTTGTAATTTAATATCGTATTTTAGGTTGCAAGTAAGAAGTGTAAATCATAAATCTTTTTAAACTTAATATTATTTACGTTTATGGGTTCCTCTGCTTTTAGTGTCCATATAATTTCTTAGAAATAGTCATGATTGTTTCAAGCTGCCGGAGGCTTGACCGAAGTAACGTGTTTGTGCCACGTACTGCTGTGTACTTCCCCCAAATCCGATTTGGCTTCTTGCTAAAAAGAATGCTGTCGGTATTCTTTTGGGTGTGCAAGAAGCAGCACCAACAGTTTACGTCGAATTTCAAAATTTGTCTCTCACACTCGACGAAATTCGGAAAACAGTTTGCTGTTATATTACCTGGTGTTACCTTTAAGAATTTATATATAAGCTTACGTGGTTTGAGCCATTCGGCAGATCTCGTTGACAATTTAGTACAAAGAGTGTATTATGCGGAATTTAAGGAGGTTTTAATGCCAGCTGTATTTATCTGTCATAGTCTGTTTCTTACATACTGGTTATGACGTACCAGTAATTTACCTGAGAACAAAATATTTTGAATAAAATCTGTGAAAATACATAAAGAGTATATATTGTCGTCTTTTAGCTTCTTTGAATGTATTTACTATTGTCGGTAAATTGTTTTTATTATCTACCGCGTCCGTGCCCGCGCACGCACGCACGCGCACACACACACACACACACACACACACACATATACACAGGAATACACACATATATAGCAACACACAGTGGTAAAAATATTCACATCATGTCCTTTTTCCATAAAGTATGCGTCGAAGACATCGTATACGCGCATACGGCACGTACATCTTACTTAACAAGAAACGTTTTAAATGGGCTTTATGTATGCTCTACACATCTGATCCGCCAAGAACAAAGTAGAGCAAATTATTTCGCTGCAAAAAGGTACTCGAAATGTATTTACGTAAATTTAAAAGTGCACTAAAACAACTGTAAACAAGAACAATAATTGATAACAGCTAAGGGACAAACATTTTTTCTTACGTAAAACAAATGCATACAAACTGGAAATTTTGCGTGGAAGTATTGCAGCGGTTCGATCCATATTTTCATTATTTGTGGTACTGACTTCTTTATTTAAAGCGGAACGACAGGCTGTAGGGTAAGTATGGATTTGATCGAGGGCTTGCATTTGAAAAATATCCCGTTGTGATCTCGGCAGGAGCCTGTTGTCTTAATTGAAATGTTTTTCTAGGATTTTATTGGATTCTCTAGGTAAATGCCTGGTGTTTATTTATATTAAGCCATGACGCTGTGCGTAATATCTATTCTCATTCATTATAGACCATAATTCCATAATTCAACGATATAAATAAATAAATAAATAAATAAACATGTATATGTATATATATTTAGGGGTACACAAATTCCCAACGCCAAGACGCCCGAGCGACTAAATATTGTGTGGTGGCCTCTAACATTTGTGGGTTTTCGTTATGGAACTTACATCTGTGCGTTTTCGGTATGGAACTTATTTCTTGTCATCTTTCCGGCGCTTAGATTTCTAAGATGGTTCTTAATTTTTGGAAAATTTGTGGACCCCTGTGTGTATACTGTCGAACTCTGTTACATAATGAAAGAATATTTTGTGTGGTTATGAATAAGTGTTCTTATAACCGAGGGTTGAATGTTATGGTCAGCAGTGACGAATTTGTTGGTACCACAGAATATCTGACACTCTGAGCGATGTGTCTTATAAACGATATCCTTATAATGGGGTTCGACTTTTTTATTGTTCATATCCTCACCACAGATGACAAAGTTTAGGTACAAAATAAAATCTTGATCCATACAAGAGTAAGAAAGGAGACATCTACACGTAAGGGACCATATGTGGTGACGTCCCTTCTTTCTAAATTGATATCTAAGAACTAAATTTATTGACAATAAGACCAGACTTACACCCGCTTATATTTCTGAAACTATACGATTAATATCCAAGAAGGCTATATTCTGGTGCGATGTGACACATTGTAGTATCAAATTCCTGGAGGAACGGGCGGCTTGAAAATTCAGGGCATTTACTCTTTACTCCCAATAGGAAGTTACTCCGGACAGAGCTTCAAATTAAGAACGTGTGATTCAAATTATTTCTATCCTTTTTCTTCATGCTACCTTGGCGATGTTGACCGATTCGTTCACCTGCCTTAAAGATTTTATAAATTGTACCCCAACAAGCCAAAACACTGCTAACTTGGGTCACTGACAGCTCTCGCAGCACAGGGTAAATCGGGCTCGTAACCATGAGAGAGAGGTATTAAATGATTTTTTTACCAGAATCAGCTGTATAATTTCTTTCCTAAACCTCTGTGTGTTTGTGCGATCAGGATTCAATTCAGTTTTCATTAAGTGAGCAGTGTATGTAGTGTATCTCTTTGACATTCTACGTGTTACGTGTCATGTGACTGTGTCATGTAACATTCTGGAATGTTGTTAAAATTTCAGTGACCACTGCGCTGTGTCATCAGGCAGCACCCTAATTTTACTCGTAAAGTTTTCTCCTCACACCACACGATATGCCTCAATATCCTTCCAAATTTGGAATCGTGAATATCAAATATTAATATATTTTTTACGTGTTAAGCTATAATTAGCATGTGACTTAAATATCGATAGAGAGCCTATGGCCATCGCTCTGTTAAAAGTAGTGAAAGAAATACAAACAGGGTTCCCACCGGAATTTACAAGACCTGTTTTCCCGACGAACTGATTGTGAGGTTGAAACGTCTCTCGAACTTTTGTTATTGTAAGATCGAAAAGAAATACGCTGGGACATCAGGAATGAAAACTGAAATCCGAGTTGAATGCCAAGAATAAAATGACCGATTTCGGAGCATTAACCGTCCCAATATTAAGATACAGTTATGGTATAATTAATTGGAGATTAATCTAAATAAAAAATCGAACTGAACACTGCAAAGATACTAACAAAGTATAAAACGCATCAGACAAATTCAGATATAGACAGGCTATATGTAAAAGGCAAAAAGGACGAAGAGGGTTGTTACAATTGAACGGACGTGCAAGGAGGGGATAATAAATATTGTCAGATATCTTAACACAAAATATAAAGAAGACCGGTTTGTAAATATTGTTAACATCCACGAAGGAAGTGAAACAAATTTGAATTTTCAAGTGAGACAACCCCGTTGTGTTGTATAAAAATATAAAATTTAAGTAAAATACAAACACAACTCAATGATTTTGTTAAGGTGAATTATTACAATGTTTTATCAACGACATGTTTCGGTTCTAGTTATGAGCCATCTTCAGGTTGATTACTTTTCCTTTTTCGAATTTATGGATGCAGCCTCTACTGGCGTTTGTACCTTTCAGGTGAGATATCCCCGTTGTGTTGTAGAAAAACAAAATATGAATCCACCAAATAAAAGATAAGCAAAGCATGTAGAAAAATTAAAAGAAACAAGTGAAGTTAGTAACATAAAAAATGAAGAAAACTGCGAAATGTGAATTTAGCTTTGCCATGTCTGTCTGTTCGCATTGAACAGCCAAGTTCACACTTACGGATTTTCATTAAATTTGATTTTTGAGGATTTTTCGAAAATCTGTCGAGAAGACCTTCGTACATTTACGATTATGTCGCTGAATTTGTCTTAGGATGAGAAACGTTTGGCAACGTTGCAGAGGAACTCAGAATAAACATTTTAAGTTCAGTAACTTGTTTCCAAATATCGTGCTATTTATGAGATAATGTGGAAAAATAAGGTAGAGCCAAACAGAACCCTTATGAAAATATAAAACGGAGCATGCGCATTGCATGTTGGATAAATAAGGCTACAAACACATACTGAAAATACGTAATAATTTTTCCTTTCCACGTCAAAAATTCCTAACCGAACGCGCCTCATTTTTTACTTATACACACATTTCTTATCTTGTTTAATTCTACCACTACTGTTGCATTTTATGTTCATGGGACCGTGCATCGTAATTCTGTGTCAATAAATGTCCAACAAGTTGTAACTATACACAGTTTATTTCATCTGTAAACTGCTCTTAATGTTTCGGGCGGTTTCTCCACCCATCATCAGGAGCACAAAAAACTGTATCTACAGCATCTGGTACTAGTTAACCGTTGTTGCTACCTGTCGGTATTGTGGAGGAGTTGAGACTGATTAGCGTGTACTCCTCCACAATACTGACAGGTAGCAGCAACGGTTGACTAGTACCAGATGCTGTAAATGCAGTTATTTGTGCTGCGGATGAGGGGTGGAGAAACCACCCGAAACATATAGAGCAGTTTACAGATCAAATAAACTGTGTATAATTGCATCTTGTTGGACATTTATTGACATACTACTGACGTACTACAAGTGTCACACGTGTTGCACTCGTTTCCAATAACAATCCTAACAATAACAGTTGCTGTGGCGATCGTTAATAAATTCGAGGAAATCCTTCGGCCAACATCAAATACACTTTTTTTATTATTCAAAATCTTTTAATATAATATGAAATTTTGCTGATAAAATAATTTATCTCAGTATTTAACCAACTTGATGCACAAAATTTGTGTTTTACAATAAGTTTATTTCATGCCTCTAAATGTTTCGAGCACATGTGCTCATCATCAGGAGGTCGAAATTGCATTAAACAGCCTATAGTATCATCACACCTATAGGTGCACATATGCTCGAAACATGTAGAGGCATGAAATAAACATATTGTAAAACAAAAATTTTGTGCGTCAATTTGGTTAATTACTGAGATAAATATACTGAGATGCACGGTTAGCAAAACGTCTAAATTTGATAAAAAATGTTTTATACTTTTAATGACAATGCACATATATGTAAGTAATTTTACATAATTCCATTATTTTCAGCATGACACATTACCAATTGCTCTATATACAGAGAAGTACGTCCTGATGATGAACAGTTAGCCTCCTCGAAATATCTAGAAGTTAATTACTGAAATTAATTGAGAGTAAAATAGTGCATCCTGTTGGTTATTATTGCACAAATCAAATAAACTCTTTTTAAACGCCCTTAATCTTTGTCCTTTCCCTTTAATTAAGGGATCCATTTTACTTGGGACATATCAATTGACGTAAATAATATAATGTGCACTTGTATTTAGTTAGGCCGTTTCAAATTCTTTTTGAAGATAGTGACAGGTGTGAAACAAGAAATAATGGAAGGCAAAGTAACTGATGGTATGTGATGTCATGTGCATTTCGAAATGAGTTTAAGGACCAATTTATGTGGCTGACATTTTTATCTTCTTCATAAGTAGGTCTCCGGTCTTCGTCGCTAGGCGACTGTTGGCGGCCTTCCTCATTAATTCCTCGCACATGCAGGGAAGATAATCTCATTTCCCTTCGTCTTGCAGTCTTACTCCTTTCCCCACTCTTCATCACTTGCCCCTTCATCTTCAAGGAAGAGGAATAACTCCATCCACCTATATTCTTTGAATATATGCTAAATACAGAATAACCTTAGACCTTGGGAGAGGATATTTGAATGCGACAGATTTTAATTACCTGTTAGGAATGCTTAAGCTGTGCATCTGTCGACACCATCTTGCCCAGAACATCCTCATTATGTAGTATCGAAACAAAAGTATTAATGTTGCTGCCTTTAGGGTTATGAAGTCAGGTATTTTTGTTAAGTAGGTAACAGAGGTTTGAAAAAAAAAACTCAGACAAAGACACTATGTTCTGCTGAGACGTCTATATTTATTTACCTGAAGAATAAAAAACCAAACAGATGCCACTTGTTATTTTATTGTACTTCTTATAGGCTCAATAGGTTTCGGACATTACTATGCCCATCATCAGGAGCTCGCGACTATGATATTGATTACCACATTGGTCGTTTCGTTCTATAAAGATGGAGGGGGTGGGGGAGGTTAGCGTTAATGTAAATTTGTGGTTCTTAGTGGCGTATGTTCGGTGTGAAGTTCTTTGTCGCTTTGTTGCAGCTGGTAACGTGTTTCTGTTAATATTAATAGCTGTGATTTTCACCAGCTACAACAACCGACAAAGAACTTCACACCGAACATACACCACTAAGAATCACAAATTTACATTAATGCTACCTCCATCTTTACAGAACGAAACGTACAATTTGGTAATCAATATCATAGTCGCGAACTCCTGATGATGGGCCTAGTAATGCCTGAAACATGTTAAGCCTATAAGATGTACAATAAAATAACAAGTGGCATGTAGCTGGTTTTTTATTCTTCAGTTGTCACCATGATGCACGGTCCAATAAACATCAGATTAATTTACCTGTCTACACAGCTTCACCTGCATAAAATCCTCAAATCTCACAATGAAATCTGTTGCTTATGACAGCTATCTGGAGGGTAAAATTGAGTGGAAATGTGATACCGCAAAATTCTTTATCGTTATCGTTGCACCGTGCATTCTGTAGTTTACTTAATTAATACACCAACAAATGCACATATATTCATTTAATGATCTAAAATTCACATTAAAACACTTAAAACGCTCCTTCATGTTTCGATCATACGATCATCCTCAGGGAGCATACATTGTTCCTTGCTAAAGTTATAGTTTAAAAACACTCAGTGATTTACATAGTTACGTTTAGTTGGTGCTGTGGCAACATGTCTCGTGTATTGTGAGTCGTATACTGTACAGAATGAGCCTGACTATGGATGTGCGTTTTGCGACGTATAGCGTGAGACTGTCAGTCTCAGTAAAACCAGCAGAATGACTGCTGATTTTACGTTATTAATGTAATAATTGTATGTATTTTAACATTAACAGATAAAGGAAGGCTTAGTACAGTCCTATAGTGCAGAGATCTTGTGTTGTTAATTATCATTCTGAATGTGCCCATGTTAAATACGATTAATTTGAATTTTGATTCTTATGTTTGTACATGAAATATCAATCAAGACCTGCAGTAAAATAACATTGTTTTCTTTTGGATTTGTACGCTTTGGCGTCTGCATGTCCAGCCGTATGACAGAATGTGTCTGTACTCCTGTCAGCAGCGTATCTGTCCCAAACATGGCGTTTACTTTCAGATTCGTGTCTTGTTTATTGAGATTTTCGTAAGTTTTATCAAGCATGTCTTTCAGTAAAAACCACTTCATTAGTTATCAGCACATTGCTCTTATATCTCTTTCTTAGAGGACTGAGATTCAGGTTCTAAGGCCCTGCTTCAAAATATCGTTTCTGGTATGATGCTTTCCACGGAAACAAAGAACATTGTGAAACTGCCATTATATTTCATTATCCTTGCGGTCCATAAGACGTGCTGCTATGAAACAGGCATAGAAAACTGTAAATTAAATGCATGAGAGGGGCTTTGGTGGTAATAATGAAGTTGGCCGGTACATTGCCTGCTTTTATAGAATGCGAAGCCTCTTCATGATATTAAAATTGCCCTTAGTACATGAAGACACAAATTTAAAATTTACAAGCGGTGTGTCATCATTGTTATATGGCTTTGTAATTTGGAGGGGGCGGGGTTGGTGGTGGTGGTGGTGGTGGTGGTGGTGGTGGTGGTGGTGGTGGTGGTGGTGGTGGTGGTGGGGA
>Ga0123354_10009047_pt1 | contig 15205 bp, 7 predicted proteins | sample TergutLab28metaG_2_FD_97872 | JGI IMG/M metagenome (GOLD analysis project Ga0123354, IMG submission 97872) | Labiotermes labralis P4 segment gut microbial communities from Petit-Saut dam, French Guiana - Lab288 P4 | ecosystem: Host-associated > Arthropoda: Insects > Digestive system > Gut ...
AATATAATATAATATAATATAATATAATATAATATAATATAATATAATATAATATAATATAATATAATATAATATAATATAATATAATATAATATAATATAATATAATATAATATAATGTATGGTATGATATGATATGATAGGATATGATATGTGATATGATATAATATAATATAAAATTCTCTTAAACTTTGATATGCATTTGGTGGTTTCATCACTATATCGAATACCTTCGTATTGAAAAGCATTATTGCGTTAAACGTAACAGGCCTTTTCCTTGCCGGACATTTATCAAAGAAATGGAAATAGGATTCAGGTCTTCTGCGATATGACGCCGTGTTGCTAGTTGAGTTCTTCTCGACTTTTCAAAGAAACCTATTGTCATCTTCAAGCGTCACACATTTCGCATCTTCAAGCGTCACACATTTCGAACAAAATTTTTCTTTTAGTGCAAAGCCCTTAAACGGAAGGCAGTATGTTGCACATAAACGTCGGAAAACACACACCAAAAGAGCGTCACATTTCAACAGACCTGAACCCTCCACTACACCGCTGTCAGAACCTCAAAACTCGAAAATGGAAATGAGTGCTGTATAAGACAAGTAGGCAAATTGACTGCAGAGAAACTGATCCGCCCTCGTCATGAAAAGGTGCAGTATCTGTTCATTTTAACTGGGTTTTAAATATTTTTTAAAATTCTGACACAATGTAATCCGTTAGATATCTGTCCTGCGGGTCGCTTACATATTATTTTTCTTTCACCGTTGTAAAGTATACAGCGCTCACAACGTGTGTGTTTGCTCTACAGCAACGACAGGTGTAATCGTACTGTCGAATGTGTGTGTCCCTGAACGGTGGGATTTTTCGATAGTATAATATCACAAATATACACATAAAATAATTACGAATTGTAAAAGAAAAACAATTTTTGGATCTGAGAACAGCTCAAAGCATATCATTTGGAAATACAAAGAACGAAAGACAGTATATTACATCACAATCTGTGATTAGAAGTTATTAAGAATAGTAATTATGTGCTTTATGTACTCGAATATTTGCGAAATTTCTGGAAGAATCAATATAGGTAAGATAGTTTCCAAGCCCAGCAGTTGGACACGACTCTAAAGTGTGACTTATTTTTCTCCAATTTCTACAGCCTGCATTCTGATACACAATTATATTCCGCCCTACTGACACCTAAAGTTTCCCAAGTAATCAATCTGAAGAAATTTCTTTTTACAAGTGTTTCGTAGAGGCAGCGGCATTTTCTACATCCATGTTGTTTGAGGCATGTCCGGCCCAAAACAACGTATCCGATTTTGCTACGTAAAAAGCACCATATGGGCAATTCCAGTGGTCGCGCTTTCGCTATGCTTTGAGCTGTCGCTCGCTCGCTGGGATTGTAGGTTCGAATTCCGCCGGGGGCTTGAATTTCCTTCTTTTGTGATTGTTGTGTGTTGTCAGGTAGGGATCTGTGTCTAGCTGATCACTCGTCCAGAATAGTCGTACCGATTTTGGTGTGTCTGACTAGGATCGTGAGGCCTCAATAATGAGGAGGCCCTGGCCCAGTAAGGGCTGTTGTACCATGGTAAAACACATCACATGAACTGTATGTGCGACAGATTACCTTAACGCATAATTGTCCTAAATTTCTTACCTACTTAACAGAATGTAAGAATTCTGTTTACAGGCACTTCAGTTTATGGACGTATAGGTGTACATCATACAACAATGAGAAGCGAAATTTAGTCATTTATTTTATAAATTCCATATAAAGCAGCTGCAGAACTACTAAGTATTAAGTGCCAAAAGGAGAAATATTTTCAAATTTTTTGCTCTAATAATTTGAAAAAATTAATTGTACTTATAATAAGACACTTTATTGTAAAACCTGTTTAAGGACTACAAATTCGGATGTATGTATTAGGTCTAGAGATATTGAGATATAAGTGTGTTTTTAATTATGCTATGACTTACTGATATGCTATAGCGCTGATGGCATGCAAATGAAGGACGAGTTAAAACGTTCTGGCGGAAAACGTTGGAAGAATAAAATTGAAGTGTTCTGAGGAAAACCTTTTCCTTTAACAGCTCAACCAACACAAATTGTACGTGGACTGGACTTGGAGAAAAGCAGGGCTGTGCTGAAGGAAGCTCCTTCTAATTAAAAATAAACTGAGTTATCAGGAAATTTACAGTCCGCGTTGTTTCTCACTACTGTATACTCATGATATTATTTGTATTCGACTTTATAGGGAGGGTGAATGCAGAAACATTCTTGTTTTCAAGCTCAAAAGTGAAGTTCAGGTGACCGAAAATTATGGCAGCATATGGCTGTTTAGTCTACCACTTTGTAACGGGAGTAACCATACATAGACTAAATTGTTATTAGGCTGCCCAAGAAGCCACAAAATTCTTGCGCACTCTTCACAGGTCAGAACTTGTTTTACAGCCTTGCAAACCAATTAAAATTTTCAAAAATTTTCTTTTTCGATTATGCTAAACTGAGAATTAAATCATCGAAATATCTGGTGCTTAGATGGACTTTTCAGTGTGTTGTGGATGTAGTGAGTGTGATGTGTGACATCTCAGTTCCTGTGCCTTTGCATTCGTGTTAGTCTTCACGTGGTAACACAAAACACAGTATGAATTACAATCCTTATTGCTGCACCGTACATTCTGTAGTTTATTTAATTAACACACCAACAAATGCACATATATTCATTTAATGATCTAAAATTCACATTAAAACACTTAAAAAAGCGTTTTAATTGTTTTAATGTGAAATTTATATCATTAAATGAATATATGTGCATTTGTTGGTGTATTAATTAAATAAATGAATTACAAGTTTATATTACAATGTGGCAAGTTTGTCTTCGAAAGGGAAGATGTGAGAAGGTTTTGTTTAGGGTTGTTTATGCATTTAATATTCCTTAACAACTGACGTTAAACACTTGTTATTCTTAATTATTCTTCTTAACATTAAACTTGTGGTCAAGTGTTAATGAACTAAATTAAAATTATAGCGTAGCGGAATGTTTTGCAATCCGTAATATAGTGTGCATCCTACTACGCCACGTGTTGGATTGCCCAAGTTCTGTGCTGATGTGTGTGTGTGTGGTGTAAATGTGATCACAATAAATAGCTAGGACTGTCGGGTTACAGAACTTTATATAAAGTGCCTCACCACAAATGTGACCCTTAATCAATTATTCCATTAAGTGTATGTATTAGCAGTACTATAAATTCCGGTCACATCTCACGAAACGTAAACAACATTTTCACATACCTCCTGTTCTGAAGCAACAACGTGTTCCAAAATCAGGCTAATTTATTTCGTGTTCTAAATTCCGAGACGCGCTGTGTTATGTTGACTCGATTTCTTTTTAAGCGACAAATTCTGTTCCTCACATTCTCCGATATATTTACTATTATCTTCATAGTTTATCACTGCAGTTTTTATATCCATTCTTTTAAAAACTTCTACTTCAGTACTGCCATTATATTTGCTCATTTCTGCGGCCATTTGGCACCTTCGCCATGATTCTGGGCGCTCCCTTACAAAATATGTCGTACTCGCTTGTAACAAGACTGCAAATATTTTACTCCATAACGGAGTACACAGGTAATGCGAAGATATTCTTTACCTTCATAATGTCACAGTACAAAATGGTTCACGCCCGTATGTGATATATTATTTGTAAATATGAGGAGAAAAGAACCTTCTATGTTTCGATTTTGGCGGTATTCTCAGGTGCAAATACATTATATCGGTTTAAACCAAGTTACAGCATATGTGCTGCAAATGCGAAAAGCAATTAATTTACGTTTCTAAGTACAGTATGTCTTCCACTGCAGCGATTTTCACGAAGCGCTCAACTACTTAACGAATTGTTATGAATATCTCCTCGACCGAATTTAATTCAAGTACGGTACAAAGTTTTGAAAATATGGGCATAATTTTGTTTAAACCCTTAATGAAGTGTTGTTTTCACTGCACCTATGCTGACAAAATTGAATATTTATGGACGCTGTTTATCGAGTTTAACCTAAAAGGCAAAGAAAATGTAGATCTTATTGAGATAAATCCATTTACGGCCTTGAGTAAAGTGATCGAAGATTAACCCTATTATCAAAGAACTTATCAACTGATTTAGAGTGGAGATTAAGTTTTATGACACTTGACTAGTGCTATTGTGCAATTAATTCTATAGACCAAGTCTTTCTTTCATGTTCAGTAATCATACATCTGTCAAGAAATTCTCTGCCTCTTATTCAGCACCATGGATATTAAAGCCCAAAACCCATCCCTCTTCTGAGCCAAACGGGCTAAAGTCCTCACTGTCACGCTAAGGTCTTTATAAAGATTAATTTTAATGTCTTTTGTTCAACCATGACAATTCTCTTGTGGCTTCTTCCCTTGATGTTTTCAATAAGAAAGATTTCATGCCGCACTCAAAACGTTTGTGCGTGTATCATTTCTTGTTTGACACTGCCAGTAGTTACTGCTGCTAGATGTTAACCACTCGCCTTAGTTATGCATGAGAATAAGTCTAAATTCTACTGCAGAATAATTCTCAGGTAACGTTGACATTCTTCAAATAAATATTTGAACTGGATTTGTGAAGGGGGGTTGTATCAGTTAGTTAGAAGTCGTGGTTTTACTTGTAGAAGAGGAAAGTTTTTTTGGTGCGAATTTTTATATTTTATGATTTGTATCTTTAAATAAACAGCGACAGCATTATTTAACTTTTAAGAAACGAAAGTAGTGTTCTTTTTATTACAATATCAAATACATAAATGGCACAAAAAGTAAGACCCATTATTGCTATTCGAGTTACTGATCGTAAGCTTCGACGCAGGTAGAAATCGAGTAAATTGTATTTGACTAAAAAACAGTGTAAAATATATATTTTAAGACTGAGTATGAAGTTGCTTTTAATGCTTCCTTTTGCATACAAAACTTAATCATTAACATAATAAACTAACTAAATAAATAACTCCATGGAAGAAAGTCCTTTTTGAGAAGGCAACAGGTTCTTACCTAGTCAATATATTTCCCTAGTTTTATCGAACCCGAAGGTTCATTACCGCATTCACAAAAGCCCGCCACCTGTCCATAATCTGAGCCACATCAATCCAGTACATGCTCCCATCACACATCCTCCAGATCAATTTTAATATTATCCTCCCATGTATGCCTCGTTCTTCCAAGTGGCTCTTTCCACCCAGGATTCCCCTCCAAAACGCCCTATCAAACTCTCCTCTTACCCATATGTACTACTTGCCTCACCCATCTCATTCTACTTGATGTTTTAACCCGTATTGTATTTGGTGAGGAGTACAGATCATTAAGCTCTTGATTAAATAGTCTTCTACAGCCTCCTGTTACCTCGTCCTTCTTAGGCCCAAATATCCCCCTGAGCACCCTATTCCCAAACACCCTCAGCCTACGTTCCTCCCTCACTGTGAGCAACCAAGTTTCACACCCATACAAAACAACAGGCAAAATTATAATTCTGTACGCTGGAAGACAAAATATTCTGCACCGATTGATAGCAAGCATTCCCTGACTTAAATCTGCCCTTAATTTCTTGCTAATTGGAATTTTGATTCATTAGGCTTGTACCCAATTATCTGAACATAAAAATTTAATATGAATTATAAATATATATTCTACCTTCCAATGATTATATTGCCAATACAGCCAAGTGGTCCAGTACTAATGAAGGTGCCATTGCCACTAGTGCATTTCGTGACAAATTTATTCGACGTTTTTCCATTCGCCCTTATATTCAATAATTTCTTAAGTCATAAATTATCTCTAAAATATTAGCACTTATGAAAAGTTAGTGTTTCATTTGTGTGCAAAGTTCGAAATTATTGTCATGCAAGTTACCACCCCCCAACAGCTCTTAGATTTAAGATCTCTCTTTCTCATCTTCGCATTTTTTGGCACATTTACCAGCCATTTCATTTAAGGGAGATTTTTAACTTGGCTAGAAAGGCACTGAGTGCCTTTCTAGACTGTGCAGTGCACATATACACCACGTGTAAATATGCTGCCATAACACCGACTACATCCATATCAAGGGCATGGTGGAACTATTACTGTAATTTTAGCCAAGCACTGTATAAAGCTCCCTGATGATGGATCCCTTGTGATCTGAAACACGGAGAAATTTTAAATATTTTATAATAATTATAATTTTATCTACGAATTATACATTTGTGCATCTGTTGGATAATAAAGTGTTTTAATCTAACACGCGTATTCAAGGCCAAAACAAACAAAGAGCTGAACTATTAGTCCATGACAAACCTTATTACTTGCGTCATTAAGCACAATATTTTGTGACCACTGCATTTTATCCAATTAATGTGAACATATGAGTCATGACATTTCAATTTAGATCCGACTTATGATCATGCACTTACTGTAGGTCTGCTGAATTTTGTGGAAGACTATACCTCACGTGAAAAGTAAATGGGTCTCACTGCTCTGTCCTTCCTCGCGAGAGATCTTAAACCATGTTTGCGCCTCCGCGCTGAAACTTGCAGCTCCAAATTAATGATAATACCCAGCAACTTCTTTCCTCGCGGGACACAAACTCCTAACAGCCAGAATGGTGCTCGAGAGGAAACAGCGCTTAAAAACACCATGCTGTTTCTGTCCGGGTATTTCGAAGGCACTGTAGAACTGGCAGCTAAAAACGTGGCCTTACTCGGTTTTATCACATTTCACAAACTGCTAACATGTCGTAATAGCTTCAACAGATTTTATTTCCTTAACCGTGTTTTATGAGGTACCTAAATTAAGTAGATTACATAGTTAATAAATAAAAACCGTTAACAGAATTTAATTTGGGCAATTTTTACAGAAACATGTTTGATCCTGAAAGGTCATTATAATCTCTTAAAAAGAAGTGTCTAGATCACAGGCAACGACGCACCACAGTCTGTGAGACTCCTATGGACGAGTGAACAGAGACCTCTATAAACAACGGCGCACCACAGTCGGTAGGGCTTCCCTAGATGAGTGATCAGCCCGTCGCAGAGACCTCTACCTGAAAACACGCAACACACACAACACACCCACGGCGGGATTCAAACCCCCATTCTCGACTGGAGAACGGCTGCAGACCTAAGCCTTAGACCGCGCGGCCGTCGGGATTAACAGATTAGTTGTTAGGAGTGATAAAATATTTTACCCTGCTGATGGATGCAGATAGTTACTTCAAAACGTGTGCAAATATCCACCAAACAACGTGGACTACAGTCCCTGAATATGGCTTTGTACAAGTAGCTCACAGTACAAATGAGCGAGAAATGTAAATTATGTTTTACTCTTATTAGAATCGAAGCTGAAGACTTGAAGTGTGAGAGTCTTGATTGCTTTATGGTAAGTTCCACTAACCTGCTCACGTGAGGACTATAGAGAATTTCGATATTACTTAACATTTACATTGTCATTTCTCATAATATAAGTGAATGGAAAACCACTAATGTACATTTCAGAATACCACAACCTACATATATTTATTTGCCGTAATGTTTCCAAAATATTTCCGTCCTTAGCGAACCACCTTCACAAAAATACATAAATGGGTTATGGTAAATTACTGAGTGATCCTCTATTAAATGTACTTCAATAATATAGAATCATGCATTAATCTATCGGGCCACATTTAGATACTTCCGTGAAAATGGCCCAGTATTTATTTAGAATTTTTGGAAATAATACTTCAAATAAAGGACTGAATTGTTAGTGTAGGCTAAATTGCACATTGATGGATTTCCATTCTACATCCACAAAGGACGCGTAATTTGACTGGCTGTGCGACTGTAAGCGTCAAAGTAGGAGTTTGGTCCACAGTGCTGGTTATTTCTTACCGTCATTTAATAATTACAATAAAAGACATTATTGATATAAACAGTGATTTTGGAGAGTTGTGGAAGTGAGTGATTCTGACGTCGATGAATAAATCTAATATTGCGTCGGAGGAACTACAAAAATGTTACGAGAAATATAATACCAGAAATGTGAGGTTAGTCGAAAAAATACAGGATTAATAATCAAAAGGAGTGTCAAATGTTCAAAAAACGTACCAGACTCCTGCGGTGAATAGAGTGTTTAGGTCTTTGATAAGAAATCATATTGGCTGCTGCCCTAGAAGAACATTTTACAAGCAACAAGAATTTTTTTGCTAAATTTTACTACGTGTAATACAATTCCCATTGCCAACATTTTTAACATATTCCTTTAAATATGATCTTTTGTTAATTCGCACCATAACTATTTATATACATAATTTTCAGTTTGACTCTCCTTAGGTCCATCCTTCACATTCGAAGTGACGTCACGTAGCGAGTTTATGTAAGTGTAAACACTGTTCGCTACAAGAAGAAGATAATTTTAAATTCCAGTTTCATGAATGGATGTTACTCCAAATCAATTATACACATATATTCAATTTTCTGCCACATTTCTTTAAAAATTACAACCCTTGATATCCCATTAGCCTACAAGATACTGAATATCAGGAAAAATCAAAACAAAACAACATCGCTACAAATAGTACAAATAGCTACTTTCACGCCTGGAGCAAACTCGTACATTCGATTGCAGCGCCTTTGATAGGATAATGGGAAACACCAGCTTTTAATTACAGTTTTTGTACGGATGTACTTGTATTTCTAATAACAGCCTAATCTAATGATACTTATTCTCCGAAATTTGCTACGTAAATTCAGGTTCTACATTTTGATGCCTGAAATATCAACATTTTATGATTACTGTCACAAATACAACCTCACAATATACATAACCACATAACATATATACGTTTGTACAGAGAACACACTCAGTGAATTAATTACTTCAGGGTATTACATAAGAATTTATTTTAGTTTTGAAGGCATTTCACAGACATAAAGCACGTGATGTAATTAGAATATACTAGCTAACATTAATTTTAATAGAAACTTGTCGTGAAAACGCTACAAACATATATGTGCACTCGGAAAATAAACGGCGCCCCAGAAAAGCTCTCTTTCCTTCATTACGAAAGTTCACCAAGTACAGAAACTTATTCAAAACTCTTAACTAGATTCTTGATGCACATCACACAACGTCGTCTGCATCTGACAGTGTTTACATACTTCGCTTTGTCAATTTAATTTCATTCCTACTCAAAATGTGTAGTGTCAGGCATGTAGGCTGCATTCTGTGAGCAAATTTTCAACCAAATTTCAACTTAGTAGTATAGATTCCAATATTTGTACAGTACAAGTGCGTTAAATTCGCTAAGGTTAATTTATAAAGACACTTCAGAAACTGTATATATTTTTAGCTAATTTCTTTCATATTTTACTGGAGTGAATCGAAACTAAAAAATTATTCAATTAAGATCTTCATGCTCATGTGGAAAACTGGCTTACTCCTTCTTCAGGATTAATTTTCCCATCATAAAATATCTTCTGCTGTATAAGTTATCCGTCTGCTTATTAGAAACACAGGTCGGAATCCTGCTTGATCAGCCAAGAGTCACCGCGCTGATAGATAAATTTCATGTTTTGTGGATCCAGAAGCCCTTTTAGTCGGCTTTGCAGAAGCACGTCTCTGGTCACTATCCCGAGTAAAAAATCCAATTTATTCCTAATCCTACATGTTTAAAAAAGCTTTAATAATATCGTCAACTTTAAACGTGTGTCCAGATAGATTATTATAGAGGTGAGTCGGCAAATACGTGGTTAGTTTGGCAAAACGAGCAGAAAGAGAGGCAGTCAAATTTGCATGAAGACGAAGGCAGATGAAAAGGCAGTTAGGTAGATAAGCACCAAGGCAGACGGCTGTACAGAAGAAATGATGCATGGCCTACTGTAGGCATATCTAAAAGTAAACATAGATAGATTCGTTGAGAGACAGAAAATAGGACACACACAGACAGAGAGACAGGCAAGCGGACAGAGAGGCAGGCAGGCAGGAAAGGCAGGACAGCCAGGCAGAGACAGGCAGGCAGAGACAGGAAGGTAGGCAGGCAGAGAGAGGCACGCAGGCAGGCACGCAGGCAGGCAGGCACGCAGGTAGAGACGGGCAGGCAGGCAGGCAGTACGAGACAGGCAGGCAGGCAGACAGGCAGGCAGGTGGACAGGCGGGCGGGCAAAGACCTGCAGGCAAAGACAGGCAGGCAGGAAGAGACAGACGGGTAGGAAGAGACAGGCAGGCAGGCAGAGACAGGCAGGCAGGCAGGCAGGCAGATAGATAGATAGATAGATAGACAGACAGACAGACAGACAGACAGAGAGGCAGGCAGGCAGATAGACAGATAGGCAGATAGACAGACAGACAGACAGACAGATAGACAGACAGGTAGATAGACAGATAGATAGATAGACAGATAGACAGACAGACAGACAGACAGACAGACAGACAGACAGACAGACAGATAGATAGATAGATAGATAGATAGATAGATAGATAGATAGATAGATAGATAGATAGGTAGATGGATAGATGGATGGATGGATGGATGGATGGATGGATGGATAGATAGATAGATAGGTTAGATTGGGCCGTCACTGGATATATGTAAAAAAATAGGGTAAAGGCAAAATTCACCCTAGAACAGGCCACGAAGGTCCAGAGGGGAAGTAGAGGTATAGCTCTACTCTTTCTTTGACCTCGGCGCTAGATGGGGTGGGTGTTCAACGCCACGCCCCGGCCGCTTTAGTCCCGAGAAAGATCCTGTACCCATTGTGTAGGAGGCTGGGTGGGCCCCACGGCCGGTCTTGACGGTTGTGGAAAATCTTGCCACTACTGGGATTCGATCCCCGGACCGTCAAGCCCGTAGCGAGTCGCTATACCGGCCGAGCTATCCCGGTCTACCATTGTATATATAGGCAGATGATAACTAAAGTGTGACCAGATAACTGGTTTTGTGTGTCTGTGTTTGTGTTTGTGTTTTGTGTGGAGTGCTTAAGTGCATAAAAGAACAGACAATTAGAGTGGACGGAGCTTCCGATGGCTGGACTAACTGATGTTAGTGTGACTTGATGCGTACTGAAAGGTTACTGGAATATAAATTCCTTAGACGTTTTGAATATCTAATCACAGAAATAGGACTGGACAAGTTGTCGTTGTTTCAAGAAGCAGCTTCTAACATGCCTCAACATCTCCTAACGATCTGTTATTCAGTGGAAGACACGCAGCTATTTACTTATGAAATAAGAAGGCATTACATTAACCATGCCATGCTTGTGCCTGGTTAATTACTGAATTTGCACCTGTGACAGTTGCAGAGTTACCTGTATGGTGAACTGGTAATAAAATGCCCTTCTGAAATTTACAATATTTTTCTGCTTTTCCCAATAATTAATATGATTTCAAATTTGTGTAATTAGCAGAATTTTAATTACATTTCGGTACTGGAAAATTAGCCTGCACTTGGACAGTAAAAAAATAGATCCAAAATGTACAGGAAAACAAACACACACATACACACACAAACACACACACATACACACACAAACACACACACATACACACACAAACACACACAAACACACACACACACATACACACACAAACACACACATACACACACAAACACACACACATACACACACAAACACACACACATACACACACAAACACACACAAACACACACACAAACACACAAAACGCCTAAATTTTTTTTCTGTTTGAGAAGACTCATCACCCCAGAAACTTTTATTACTGTTACTACTTAGATTACCGAAAACGTCACAGCTGATAACCGAATCTAATAAATATTTTGGTTAGCGATTTTCATTCCAGCTTCAACATGCCTGCCAGTTAATACGAGATTAATTGGATTTAGTACCTAGCCTGCAAGTCTTCATCAATGACATCCCGTTGCGATATACCAACAGTAAAATGGACGTATAAACCATCAGCCACAACTGAATTTGCGTCAGGTTTATTGCTCGTTACTTGCTTCGTCTTCAGTGAAAAGCCACCATCAAGGAATTAAAAATACATGCATTCAGAGGTTAATCATTTATTTTTAATTTTTTAATTGCTTAAATTATGTCTTTTCACTAGATCCAAAACATATAGCTAGAAATAAAATTTATATAAATTCATTTGCGGCCGACCGTTTTTACTACTCTTTCACTTAATTTTTAACACCATTCGGCCGATCGATATTTTAAGTGAAACTTTTTCATCACATCCACATAAATACCTGTCTTTTCGCCTTTAAAAATTCCCACAGCAACTGCACATGAAGCAGTGTTCTTTTCGAGAAGCGAAAGTTTCCAAGCACGAGGCTGCCATTTGGTGTATAAGTAAAGGTCTTCCTTATCGTGTGAAAGTTGAGATCATGTTGTTGCTGCATTTGCTGCCAGAGTGCAGGTGAAGCTAATGTTTCACCCGTGGGCCAACAGAAACTCGAAACCCATTATGAGTGGATAAGAAACTCGACAGAAAGGAAGGATATCTCCCTGAGGAGCCTGTAGTAAAAGACTCTTCATGAATATGATGATATAAGCAATGGTATTGGTACAGTCTGTGCAATGTGGTTACAGGCTCTTTCTAAGAAGTGAAAAGATGACATACATATTCCTTACATACTTTAAGGAACGAAGGAATGATAAAACTTTAGAGCCATGTTTCCCAGGTGATGACGACATATAAACTTCTAACTGGCGTGGGTCGATACAAGTCCTTGTTACTTTCACATTGGTTACTTCGTGCGTTATGACGAAGTGGGAAACTTGCTAACACTAACATTCACCCACCACACGCCCTACGATAGGCACCACACAGGGACAGTATCCAATTTGGATAACGGAAGAACAGATGTTTGTAAACATAGACTTAATTACAACGTTGACATGTACAGTTTTTAACAGTTTTAACAGACAAACTGTATTATTGTTACCGTTTCCCAGCATTATATTAGATGTATATAATTTTAACCAGAACCTGCAAAATTTTTCACTATTCTTACCACAACATATACATGTTTATTGTGAGCTATTTTATTGCTGTAGGGGTTAAAGCAATTTTGGTGCCAGCTCCCTGAAGATGGCTTAGATAATAAGGCCGAAACATGTAAAAGCTATGTCAAAGGTAGTAGCCATAAATTATAGCATATTGCATTTTTTTTCTGTTACATGAGTTTTCACAAAGACACTTTTAGTTTATTATGTTAATTTCTCCCCTGAAAGGACATAAGGAACTGCTCACATGTCAGCTCAAAACCTAAAAGTGAAGCCCGTAGCCAGATCGTAAACACAGTGGGTGCAGCACATTGAAATGCTGGTGCATATACGTATATAACTTTATATACGTATGTAGTGAACTGTTATAATATGTAATATAATGTATGCATAAGCGTAAAAAGGGCGTTTGTCAGGACCACAAAACTAGCACATTAATTATTCAGTGCGCTCTGCAACGTTGCATAAAACATCTTGCATGTACAGTTTTCATAATGAGCCAGACATAAGTAGCACAGTTGCGTGTTTTGTGGATGATATCAAGCGGCGCCAGTTTTCCCAGCTGCAGCCGAAGGTGCCAGACACATGCCACAATAAGAGGAAGAGTCACGATGTCAGTGGAAAATTCTGGACCATTGCAAACGAAGGAGTTCCCAGGCGTTGAATGCACAGCAGCACTACCAACCCACCCACATTCGCGCTGTAGTAGCCTAATCTAGAATGATACCGCATTCTTTACGTGTGAACCTATTACACATAGTTGGCCGCTCCTCGCGCTCTGGACCCGTTGCACCTCTGCTTTTTTTTTTAGTGATATTGTCTTCACAGAGCTCGCTTCCGAACTGACCTTCGACTTTTTTCATATAGCTAGTGGGTGCAGCCAGATTCGTAGTGGGTTCAGCGCAACCATTTGCACCCTCCTGGTTACGGTCCTATCAGGTGGATGGGTAGGCCTATTGGACTATTTGTATCTTACGTACGCGCCAAATATTTTACCGTGTTCATCCCGCGTAATACCTTGACTACGATCTGGACGAGTGCGATTCGATTCCCAGTAGCGACAGAGATGCTACTTTCACCATCCTCTTGTACATCTTACGGAACCCAGCAAAACCTACAGAACTTACTGAGGAACCCCACCTGTCCACAATAAGTCAAAAATATAAAATTATATACCAACATATGTTTATCTGTTATGTCCATTACGTGTAAAACATCAACGGCTAACCTCAAACTGATCGATAACTTGATAGTTTCGCTTGACGCATAGACTGTGTCAATGGCAAGATATGCTGACTGAATTGACTACAGAACCAGGAAGTGTCTGGCTTGCAGCAGGAGTTGTATGCATGCTATCAATGACGAAAAGATTGGTGTCGAATGTCAGGAAATTTCATTTTTACACACTAATTTAGGACCGCCAATAAAACTCTTCCGTCTTTACCCTTTTTCGTCTCTCGAAACCCCCGACACACTTTTGCGGAACACAGTTTGAGAAACGCTAATACAGACTGTCGAGCAGCACGGAGTCTCCTGTTGTTCCACGAAGGTAATGCTCCAGGGATAATCACAAAATCAGTCATATGAGGAGGGTTAGAATTCATGAAACTATACCTCCACTGGCCAATACGTCTTCTTGGTGTTTTGCTCTATTAAACACTGAAGCAATGTCTGGAGCAATGGTAAACGTCTTGCTTTCGAATGTCTCCCGAATGTGAGTCAAAACACTTGGCTATCTGAACTGAACATTAATTTATAAGCGTTGGGAGCGCAGAAAGAGAGATTAGTCACTGAAGTATGGCGTTCCTGTCGCACAGCTTTCTCTACTTACTGTCTCAATTTGCAGCAAGAAAGAGGAACAGTTGCAAGGCAGAGCGGTGTATGTCTACTTTAACTTAACTCGTTACAACGGTGCCAACAAATTGAGCTGCGTTTGACAAACACAATGTGCAGCTCCACAGCAATGACTGTGCATTTGCGAGTGTGCAGGGCTTATTGACATTTTGTCCTAGAGCTCTGAGTTGCAACCTAAGTATTAATAGTTACCAAAATTGTCTAGTAGTTTATAAGACATATATTTATGTCCTGTAATAATAATAATAATAATAAGGGCTCAATGGGTATGGGAGAGGTAGTACCTTTGTAAGGGTTTGACCCTGCACTGGTCCTCACCAGCCCAGGTGTGCAGCAGTGCAACTTGAGGCACCAGCCACTC
>Ga0123354_10009050_pt1 | contig 15203 bp, 11 predicted proteins | sample TergutLab28metaG_2_FD_97872 | JGI IMG/M metagenome (GOLD analysis project Ga0123354, IMG submission 97872) | Labiotermes labralis P4 segment gut microbial communities from Petit-Saut dam, French Guiana - Lab288 P4 | ecosystem: Host-associated > Arthropoda: Insects > Digestive system > Gut ...
GGGCGGGTTTTGGGGGGGGGGGGGGGATTACCGAAAACAGAACGTGTGTTTCGAGTTTCTCTGCAATTTTTGTCTGGAACATTTTTCATTCTTAGAAGAACTGAGCGAGATATGATAGAAAATGTGTATCGGTCTTCATTTAAAGTACACTTTATTCTTGTCCGATTTTAATGAAACTCGAATTTTCCCGACAGATTTTCGAAAAATATTCAAATACCGAATTTCACGAAAATCCATCCAGTGGGAGCCCAGTTGTTCCATGCGGACACACGGCCAGACATGACGAAGCTAACAGTCGCTTTTCGCAATTCCGCGAACGCGCCTTAAACAAGCCGCTAGGTGCTACAATTGAACCAATATGGCAGCCCAAGGAAAGTGTGAAACAAGGGCAATAATGCTGTTCACTATAGGAAAGCCGCCCCCCCCCCCCCAACAAGAAAATTACTTCAATTTTTCTACTTCAAACACTAGGCACAGCATGCCCCAAAATCATACTGGCCACAATATTCAGGGGCAAAACAAGCACGCATAATTTCTAGCACAAAGAACCCCCATCGCTCGGGGAAATCTAAAGTTAACACCGCTGCTAAAATATGGGGAATAAGCCGTGCGGGAACGCCCACTGTTTCGAGAACGCCCACGTTATCGGTCTAGTATGAAAATAGACCGTCACTCACTTAGGCCCTGTTTTACGTATTGAACCTTCTTAAGTTGGCCACTCAGCATACTAATAGAACAGGCCCGACCTAGAGAACGAAAATGCTTCAGGTTCAGCAGTGTGGTGCTCAACTTATGTTGCTCACGCTGGCAACACTACGGAAGAATCGGAGACTCGCGCATGCGCGATGCAAAGGATGATTTCGAATACTATGCTTACCCCACACAACGCATGTGAAAGTTAAATATATTTTACAAAATTATTTACAAATTTTCTTTATCTGCAATAATATGATTTTAAGAATTTGCGGCACACCTATGGGCAACTCGCGGCACACCCTTTGAGAACCAATGCACTAAGTCTGCGGCAACAAATACACCCTACCCCTCCAACCCCTTACAATTTCCATTTGTCAGTAATTCAGTTACTATTGTTTATTTGAAGCAAAATTATATTTGCCCATACATTTTTGGCATGTCGTATGTAGCGCACATACTAATGGTTCACCATCACCGATGCAGATGGCAACCAACATGCAGTTGAAAGCCCAACTGTAACATCTCTGAAAATCAAAAGCTCTTGGTACCGCTATTTAGTTACCAGTGAAAGGGTGTCGTACACTTCGAACTGTTAACCTGAAGCTAGCAGAATTAACAGCATTCTTGACTCTTATAAAAAGAAAACTGCCATTCTTCAAAGCACTTGAAAATGGAAATAGCAAGCTGATCAAGTCAACTTTATATATCAAGGCTGCGGAATAAGCCCGGTCTCCCAGGACAAAGAACTCAAATGAAAAGTCATTACAATGTTAAATGAACTTAATACATTGCACTGAAGTATGATTAGTTTTAAGCATAATCCCTGAGAACAATGACATGTCTGTCCTACCTTGGGATAAGTTTAGAAATTCTGTTACTGCAAAAATCTGGCTCTTGCATTCACAACCATTCACAAGCAGTCACTGCCACTTCCTCATTACATACTGTGGAATTGGCGACCTCCCAAACGACTTGACCGTTTTCCAAAATCAGTTTCTCCACTCCAACTGCACCAATTGGGTTGCACTGGGTCGACCAGGAAGATCAACATGATGCTTACTGCACTCTCTTTATACCATCAACATGAACTTCTAAGAACGGGTGTTGAGTTTCAGTTGGAGAATAACATTTTGCACTCAAAAACCAAATCACACTATGATCTTCAGTACTAGGCGCAGATTGTCATCACATCCGTGGTGGTGGTGGCGGTGGCGGCGGCGTAGAGGGCGGGGGATGGCAGTGGTGACTGCTACCAGACCAAATCCAATCACTTTTCTAATTTTCTTCATGTTTAACATTTGTGTCTGTTATTGTTGTCTCTGTGTGAATGTTTGTGCGTGTGTGTGCGTGCGCACGCGTGCAAGTGCGTGCGTGCAATTTTTTTTGCAATCTGAAATTCAGACACCATCTGCAGCCAACATTTGATTTACAATATCCAGCACCAATGCACTGGGCTTATGAACATAAGTCAGCACATCACACAGAGGGACATATGCCACTCTAATGAGGATTTTATTCCACCACCTCCATAGATAAATACCATAATGACACATTTCAACATCTAGGTCTTCTACGGTACCCATAAATAAACAGTCTGAGAACTCTATTCAATCATTGATCCTTACATGCTATGTAATTTCTGTCACTCTCTCCTTACATCCACATCGACATTTCTCACAACAGTACCTATTCAATTCATCTGTGATAATGGAGCCAGCAGGTTCCTCTGAAACACTGGCACATTCATACCAGCCAACATCGCAGCACATCTCACAGTACAGAGACCTTCAACTCAGATGTTATGTTTCTGAACAACAATTCAATTTCAGATTCAACAAAATATCATATGTGGAGCCTCACGAAATGCGATGCCATGTAGTCCAGTAAAGTTGGTGCCAGTATGCTGGAGGAACCTGTCACCAAACTACACAGCAACACGGCCAATATTCACTTCCATGAGTGTCTCATCTAAGTACCACCACCACCACGCAATCTTCATAGCGCCATATCATACAGTAAAAGATACTACCAACATTTTCAAAGATTACCTAGTAGAACACGGCAAAGGTTCCTCTAAATTGCCAACATACCTTCTACCCAGTGACAATGCCAAAACAACATAATGACCAACATCATAAACATTAAGACGCCTTCAGCACTTTCTCTTTCCAAGCAAATTACCATTAAAGTTATTCTTTATAAACTGTATTCCACTACAGGGATTCAGAAACACTCAAACTGCCATGAAATTAATGCAAATATTGATGATAAATGGATAACTTGGTTTGCTACACAAGTTTTCAAACACCATAAATATCTATAAGACAATGGAAGAAACAGTGCAAAGTACAGCAAACACTGCAATTAAAATAAAAATATAAGCAAACATCTTCACGGTCATGATCAACAACATTACATTCATCCAGACACATTGCGAAGCTACAACATACATAAGGGCTAGATTCAACTAACAGAGAAACATGGATGTACTCAACAGTACCAAAAAAAACACAACCAGAAAGGCATGGCTGTGAACTGTATAAAAATGAAACACCACTGATACCTAAAATCTAACATGAGACAAATTAATTTGAATGTACAAGGAATTACTGTGAAGAAAAGTTACTATATTCTGCTGTGAATTACTGACCAGACGTGTAGGCCAACAACCAAACCAAAGTGCTTTGACAACAATGTCAGCCATCTTATGGTAGAAAGCATACACTCTACCTCACAAAAAGAATCCTGTCCCTTGTGGTAATTGTCCTTTCACTTACTTGTGCTACAACTCACAAATATGTCAAACACTACAACAGAATGAATTCACTGTGTCTCATAGTAGGCCTATGTTTCTACTAGGCCCTTCCCTTACATATGCAACAATGCCTATATTTATATTGAAACATTAACTGTCACTGTTCTTATGCCTTTGTTAAAAAAAATTGGTTGAAACTGTACTTAATAGAAATCACCTTTACAGTCTCACCAGATCTGAATAAGAATGCTTTCTGTCAAGAATAACAAAACCTCGTGACACAGAAATATAAATTTTTCACTTTATTACAACCAACAAATGCACAATTAATACCACAAAAGTATATATTCTATATAATCTATACTCCTACAGGTTTCGACATTTCCATGTCATACTCATGCAGTTCCACATCTGCGCCTTGCTAAGTTACACAAATTCTTAAATTTTAACAGCTGCAATTTAAGAATCTATGTAACACAGCACGGTGTGAACTCCTTGATGATGACATGGAAATGTCAAAACATGTACAAGTACAGATTATATAAAATATATACTTTTATGCTATTAATTTGCATTTGTTGGTTATAATAAAAACAATAAATGATCCACGGTACATATATTAAAATAACGGAAAAACAACATTCATTAAAAAGTTAGGTTATAAAACATCCAAAACTTAAGCACTTACATTAGCAGCAAACAAAACGTTTAAAATGCACATCACACAATCATTTACCTTCTATGCAGACGACATGGTCCCGGATTTGCTGAGCAATCGATGCATTTGGTACAAGTTCTATCAGGTCATAAATTGCGTAGATGGAGGGATGAACACTTTCAAAACGCTGGATTTCTTGCCTAATGGCAAGCGAATTGTTAAGAAACGGTTGTAAATGTGGTCTTGTATTCATTGTTCACATCACTAATTCTCATCCCACCACTCAATCATAACTTCGTTTACGAAGACATGATTACATATTTGTTTACAGCTGGTAAGAAACACACCTCCTCACACACGACAGTCAATATGGCGCACAGCAGCCTAACCTACACAAAATTTGACATTCCAAGAACCACACACTGAACAAACACCACCCACAACATTAAACTCATTTATGTGTTAAACACCAGTAACAGACACTATCACCAATAGGCTTCATCACATCTTTTCTTTTCGGATGTCAGAAAACAACACACACACACAGTCACAACTTGTCATCTCAATATACCACGACCTCATACTTCGTGATCGGGCGGGTGTATGTAATCCTTCTAGTTCAAGACACGTCGTACAGATGACAGGGATATCTGTGGCAGGGGTATCTGCAAACAGACGTTACCAACATTGCGGAAGCTATAATTCTGCATAGTATTGACAATAGTGTATGACATTTTGGATTATTTAGATTCTAATTAAGAAGCAGAGTAACCCGAAGATTTTTTACAATATTATGATTAGAATCAAAAGACTTCGCACCATCCTACACAAATCTTAGGTTGGCGATATGTCAGGCTGATTGTACCGCCACCTGTGCATTACGGGTGGTATTTAAGCCACTGCGCCGACACCAGTGGCCCATTCGGAAGGACGGGTAAAACCATTGCCAACAATTTACCTCTCCCAGCGCGCCAAGTAAGGCCCATTTGTCGTACAGTAACATGAATGACACCAACATCTTATTTCACTTGCACCCATGGCAATTAGAATTATGGAAGGATGCGGGAATAGACTTTCGTGTAGAAATTTATTTAAGAAATTACAAATTTTGCCTTTCACATCACAATATATATTATCTTTATCAACGTTTGTAGTTCAAAACAAAAATTTGTTCTTAACAAACAATGAAAATCACAATCTAGACACTAGACATAGAAATAATTTATACCTTCCTCAAGCAAACTTAACCATTTATCAAAAAGGAGCTTATTATTCTTGGATAAAAACTTTTAATAATCTACCCTTGGAGATTAAGAAAGTTGCTGGTAATCAGAAAAAGTTCAAAATTGCTCTGAAAAAAATTCTATACGCCTATTCATTTTACACAAGGGAAGAGTACCTTAGCCAATCGCGAACTATGTACAGTATCACAAGATTTTTATTATAGTGGTACACTGACTTAAAAATTCTGTGTATGTAAGTATTCTTCGATTTTTTTTTTAAGTTTCTGTCAAGGTACATTATGTATGTGTTCATTGATTGTATATAATCTGAACTGATCACATTTCCTCGCATAAACCTGATTTGTTTTATTTATGTGTTATAATAAAAAATTATCATGAAATTGTATTTTATTGTCGGGACTCATTCTGTATTGTGCCAGTTGTTATCTAATGACAGGTTCTATATCCACTCTGGTGGATCTCTGGAATACTAAATAAATTAAATGAAAAATGCAGGAAGTTTTAGTAAAGGTGTAATTAGTTTATCAACCCAGAATCCCTCTGCTGAACTGCACCAGACACATGTAAACTAATCATGGGTAGAAAAGCATTCACATTGGGAAAACTTCAATGAAAAAAATATATATTAATCTCAGGCTTTTGAATTCAAACGCATAAATTTTGAACACCACTTACACTTTGACCTACATAAAATATTTTGCACAGTTACTGCCACATGAAAGTGATGTGTAGCATAAAACTTCTACAGACAAAAACGCATTTATCACCTTAAGGGAATGTACTAATGTCCCTGAACATTCTGTAAAGATAAATGGCAGAATGGAAGCACAATTTTACTATATCTTAACCTTGGCACAAGACGGCCATGCCCTAGCCACTTTAGTCCCATTCAATATCTACCAGTACCTACTGGGTATGGAGCTGTGTGAGCCCCAGACGCAGTCTGGATGATTTAGAGGACAAAAAAACCTCTTGCCACTGCCAGGAATCAAACCATGGCTCTTCAATTCTCCAGCCTGTACCACCTACATGCTCAGGTTCATATAAAAATGAGCATTTTATTGAACAACAGCCATTTATAAAATGCACAAGAAGTAATGACATATGTTAACAGAATAATGAACCACAAAAAATTAGTTCTGCAGACTACATTAAAGTAAATGACAATAATCACAGGAACTCAAGCGCACGTAAAACAAACACAAGCGATGTCTTGGACAGAAACAAAAATTGTATTAGAGCAAAATGAAACATGTTGTATGTGGTAGACTGTGAATGAAACAACCTCAACACACAACAGCCACTACCATTAAAGAAAGGGGATCCTAAATTTGACATTACAAATCCAAAACATAAAATCATGTTGATATTTTCATCTTCATGACATGTCACAACCATGACATGTCACACAATCAGGAAGATACCCTACTTGACCATGTGAACTGAAAGTAGGCTAATAAAGGGTTACAGATTTTATGGGAGGTTTCATTGTGTTATTGGGTAAAGGGCTCTTGAAGTTCCTCAGTGCTTCAACAAAACATGTTACCTCTATCTTCTAGACTTCAAGATCAATGGACCTAGACACACAACATCCTTGTTCACGCCACTGCATAAGCCTCAAAACTTGCACAGACTAATAACACATCAACCAGTCCTACCACCAGAAAACACATAAATGAATAGATTACCTAACACTAGAAATATCAAAATCCAGCCCATTCAATGCTTTACACAAAAGAAACCTAAAAACTTCTCGTTATGAAATATTACTCATATTTTAAGCTTACTCTTCTTTCATAGATGAAAAGGAATGACTTTATGAAGTCACCAGGTTGATTATGCGCATATTTGTTTGTGTATATCCCACTCCTGCAATTTCTGAAACAATCACTGAAACTTGTGTAAAGGTCATCTTAACCTCATATGTTCACTAGAATAATATTGGTGTGACAAAAAATAATCACACCAATATTATTTTAGTAAACATCCCCCATAGGTATGACACAGCAAACACAAACACTGTTAATGATAGCATTGAAAAATTCAATAGAAAGCTAGAGAAACTTATTAAAGTATCTCCCCATGCTAGTTTTCTCAAAACTGAACAAAATAGGAAACTATACACAAGACATGGACTTCATTATAACAGATTGGGAACACAATACGTGTTTCATCAAATAGCCTTAATGGTGTATTCCTTATTGGAACAAAAAACCACTTGTCCTATAAGAGCAGGCTGGAACAAACCTGATGCTTCTGAGGATAAACCACCCAATAGAGCTACTACTCGCAGTAGGAAATCACCAGTAACAAGATCCACAGATGTTTTATGGTAAATGACCTTAGGTTTTATAAACCAAATATAGGAGCTGCTGCATACATTAAAATGGTACACCCAAAAAAAGAGGGAATCAATGACAATGTGAAAAAACCAAAGAAAGGTACAGTTTATTTCAGAATTTTTCATCAAAATATATGAGGATTAGGACAGAAAGCTGGAGAACTGTTAACTCATCTGCATCCAGACTTACCTCATGTCATGTGCCTGACTGAACACCCCCTAAAGTATTTACAAATGGAGAAGTTTCGTATTGAAAATTACAATTTAGGAGCCCACTAATGCAGACAGCAATGTGAAAAAGGTGGTGTTGCTATTTTTGACCATAATAGTCTAGGCTTTACCAACATTGATATTGCTCAACATTGCAGAGATCAAGATATAGAAATATGTGCCTTAAAGCTCTCATTTGGCACCCTAAATATATGTATATTAACACTCTACAGAGACCCTTCTGGTAATTTTAGCACTTTTTTACTCCAGCTCAAGACAATTCTACAATCCCTATATACACCTAGGCTACACTTCATTATCTGTGGGGACATAAACATTAATTATCTTAAAGAGCGTGGAAACAAAAGCCAACTGGACAATTTATTACTGTCCTATAACTTGACCAACATTATTAATTTCCCGACGAGAGAACAAAATACCTCTGCTACTAAAATAGATAACATTTTCATTGATGTATCTCAATTTGAAAGCTACACGATAACTCCCGTTAAATACAAGAACTAATGGTAGGCAATAAACACTTAAAAGACCAACAAGATATAGCTGATGCCTGCAATGACTATTTCTCATCCATAATCAATAATATAAATAAAAATAAAGTAAATAACAAAAACAATACAAAGGTTTTTACGACCCAATATTATTTAGAACAAAATTATGCAATAATGCAAGTAAATGCACCTCAGTCACAGAAATTAAATATGATGAGGAACAAATAAGTATAGCAAATGACACAAAATTTCCAGGGCTGTATATTAATAATAATCTTTCCTGTAAAACACACATTGAAAGTATTAAGAATAAAGAAAGCCCAGCTTGTTATGTTATGAGGTTAGTTAAACCATATGTAACAGCAAAAACTTTGAAAATGATTTACTATTCCTACTTTCACTCTATAATGACCTATGGTTTAATATTCTGGGGGAACTCCCCAGACAGTATTAAGATTTTCAGGTTGCAAAAGAAGATTATGAGAATCATGATGGGCTGCAGAAGTAGAGAATCATTTAGAAAATTGTTTCTTAACTTGGAAATCTTACCCCTCACTTCTCAATATATTCTTTCCCCTCTACTGTTCATGATAAGAAACAAGAACCAGTTCCAGGTAAATACTGAGATACATCAAATTAACACAAGACAGCATAGAAACTTACACCAACCCTCTGTAAATGCGACAAAATACCAGAAGGGAGTACACTGTATAGGTGTTAAGGTGTTTAACATACTTCACTTTTACATAAAAGCAGAGGTTGATAACCCAAAAAAAATTTAAAGCAGTGTTACAAAAATACTTACGCGAAAATTCTTTTTACTCCCTATATGAATATTTTTAACTCCACAGCTAAAATTTGATGTATTATCTGAACTGACACATTGGGGCTTCGGGACACGTGTTCCTTCTCTTTAATTACAAGTCTGTATTATAAATATGTTTGTATATATCCAACCACTATCTGTAATGAAGGATAATTTTCTACTAAAAGAGTACCTCTAATTGCTTCTAACTTACTCCACTATCTTTATTTTTATTTATATCTTACTATTATTTTTATTTTACTTTAATTTTATTTTTATCCTTATTATATTCTATTATACTAAACAATTTGTATTGTCCTATATTGGGTAGTGAAATGAAGCACTGTACAAGTTAAGGTAATTTTTTATACAATGTAAATAATTTATCAAAAATAAAATACTGATAATACAGTATCAATAACAAAAACATCTGTAACACACAACTGCAAGCAAATAAATCATCACAAATCCACAAGGATTTCATCACATGACCTATCACAGCATTCTAATACTGATGTACATTGCATGTTAAGTTAGATCACAAAAGTACATTACCTAACACTGCATGATATTACAAACTAAAAAGTTCTGAACTAAAATCTGTGTAGGAGGACAAGACACTTCACAAGTTCCACCTGGAATGCTATGTTATTTCAGGAAAGTTACTACAAAGAAAGTTATTAATCCAAATATGCATAAGATAATAAAACATCTAAACAAGGACAACTAATTTCCTTGGACTACAAATCAATAATTTGATTAAATTGGTGAACAAACACACTGTATGTTAAATTGCTAAACTACTCACAAGTGCAGCATGTTCGCTGTGTGTGTAATCTCTTCACTCATACAACCAGGTACCTACAAAATTCTACATTGCTTATTCTAGCTCTATACCATGGTAAGGTGCATTAATCTGGGAAAATTCAACAAATGCAAAACAAAGATAACCATTACAATAAAGGCAGGCTTTAACAGGAAGTGTTACAGACAGCTTTTTAATATATTTAATATACTTCCACATGCCTGTGAATTTGCTACTGTCATTAATATGATTTGTTGTATACAATATGGCAAAGTCCCAACATAATTCATGCCAGATGGATTCTCAAGAAATATTAAAAAGGTGTGTACTATACCAAAAATCAAGTTACTTGTTAATGTTCCATCTGCCTAAACAAGTTTAAATCTTGATATAATACTTTTACACCATCACTGACAAATTATATTTTATCTGTGTCCCTCACTCTGTATAACAGTTCACTTTAACTGCTACTTATTCAGCAAAGTAATAACTACACATACAAAGAGGACGCATACCTGTATCACATAACCTGTAATACTAGATGAAAGCACTGGGTCTTCATAACTTATCATTTTACACTACATAAACCAAGCAACCTTTTTACTTATCACTTATCTAAATATGTTTATGTCTTTCATTATTAAATCAGAACTCAAAGAACACACTACAGAATTTCTTTGCTAAATTACATTGAAACATTTACAGGAATAGCAGACTGACTGTCTTAAATTTATGAGGACCATTAAGATTTAGACGTAGTTTGATGGGTTTTTATGTCATGAAGTATTGGAGTTTGACAACAGCATTTAAATGAACATGCTGCCTCCATCTTCAGGGTGACAGAATCACATTTAAGTATATAATGATGTAATCAGGAGGGAGATAGAGTTCAATTACAGGCCTACAGATAGGCTGCAAAAAACATAACCATGAATGGGACAGATTTTGGTCTAGGCCAATACCAGTGGAAAACAGTAAGTTATGGCAAACACAATGCTAAGCAGCACTTCTTGGGGGCAAAACTGCAAAAAATAAGAAGAGGGAGAAGTAGTGCACTGGTGACTCAGAGCAACAAGGCAGCCCTGTAGAGTGGACTGAGGGATCTTCTTCTCTCTTTCCTTCAGGGGATGGATAAAAGTTTTCCACAACCTGTTTGGGAGAACCTGTACTCCCAATTCACACTACTGAGGCACAGATCAATCTCTGTTACTTCCCTTATGTGCCATTCCATTTGTCTGAATTTCCTTGCCATGATGCTGGTGTTCTCCATTTTGTAGGCCTGTAGTCACGTATGATGGTGATGTTCAATAAACAAGGTCTTAATGCAGTTTTGTACACTTGCAGATGATGTTATACATGCCTGATGATTTTCAGCCCTGGTCATCCTCAGTGGGATGACAAAAACTGGAGTATTTACTAGGTGGGAATTCAAGTGTGTTTATGTTATTTGTATAGCTCCTTGCTGATGCAGTCAGAGGTATTTTCATTGATGTGCAGGAGGGCCACTGCTACAAGGTCATCTCTTGGTGGTCTAATTTCCAGCCAGGGTGGACTGCAAAGATGATAAATTTGTTTGTTACTGTCTTCTACAGCAGTGCTTTTTAGCCTCCTTTACCTTGTGTGTCACTATCACAAACGAAACATTTACACATACCACCAGGTTTTGAAAGTATGATCAACAGAAATTTTGTTCTTTTTGAAGTTAGTGAACCCACTGTGTTACAATATAAAAGTATGAAGTACTGCCAACAAAACTAAAATGCCTGTATTATTTATTGTTGCAACATGTTTTGACCATAAAAGTCATCTTCAGGCTAAAAATTGTTTTAAAAACTCATTCAATGTTCTATACAATTGCCATTAACATATTGTAATAACTGATATCTCAAATAATAACTACAATGCAATTGTATACAACCATTTTATGTGTTTTTAAACAATTTTTAACCTGAAGATAATCCTTTGTGGTCAAAATGTGCTGCAACAATAAATAATAAAGACTTCTTGGTTATGTCGATGGTACTGTATTATCATACACTTTGCTCTCTTCTACTTTAATTTTTTTCAGTACTTCATAAATGTTTTTCTTTTCATTTAAATGCATTTAAAACAATTTTAGTAACTTGATTAACACCTTTAAAACTTACTTATGAAAAAAAAATTGTGATTTACAAAACAACTTCATGGTTTAAAAGCAAAGTTACAGAGTAGATGAAGTTGGGTGTGGGAAACCTCGTTTGAAATGATACAATCCCCATGCATATACTCTTCCTAACTGTTATAACCACAAAGGTAGCAGTAAGGAAATATATGGGATAAACCTGATACTAAATGCTTCAGTTCAATGAATAACTTCTAGTTTCTGCTCGAATGTGATGCCTTTTCTTCACCTTTTAGCTTCTTTGTCATAGCCAGCACTTGTTGTTTTCATGTAGGCATAGTAGACATGGTTTAAGAACAGTGTAGACAATAGCAGTCTGAAAATGTACGCAGTCCATTACTGGGCACTGAATGGCCTGAGCAGTTGAAAACATATATTCTACAGTTCCAAGTGTGCTTATCTTTCATATGTGATATAACTAAACCAATTATTTGTTTCATTGTTCTTAAACAGTCAGTTTTTCCATAACATGTAGCTTGCTTACACTCTATGCTGTAACAGCTTCATATTGTTATATTTATTTATTTCATTTATTTATATGTAATGAAGTTACTTTTCTCCATGTAATAAAGTAACAAACCCCAAGTTCATAAATGTAACTTCACATATTGAATATTTGTGCATCACATGACGGACATGTCGAAAACAGATCAAGTGTGATTCCAGTTACAGAGAAGAAAATTTTAATCAAAACAGTCATTTGTAAAATGAATAAAATGGAATAGTAAGAAGGTGTGTTCCTCGCTGTCTTCATCTCTCCTTACACTACATGTTCTACACCAATTTCTATCTCAGTTACCAAATGAAGATTATCATAGCAAATCAAGTCATAACATCAAAGATACAGTTGGTTCCAAAAGCAAGCCACAATCCACCAAGTTTTCACCCTGGCAACTGACATTATTGCCTTGGAGCTTCACTGTATTGACACAGACTGTGGACAACTAACACAGTTTCAGTACCAAGTTTACAATTTCAGGTTACATTTTAGTGACACAAATTTTAAGCTCTCAGATTTACATCACTAGCAGACTTATTACACATGCCAGTGGCTGTGCTTGGTCCTATTCCCTCAGCATTCTGCATACATTCATATTTACCTTCCTAACCTTCATCTCAGATGTTACTGTTGCTAACAATGTTGGCAATCCCACATTGCCAAAGATGGCCATTATTTGCAAGTTATTTTATACCCTATTAAGTGAATTAATTGCATGACAAAGTATATGATAAACAGTATGTAACACAAATAATGTAGTTACCTTAACATGTTCAGTTGTGAATGTTGCATATTACAATAACAATTGTCTCTTATAGAGCTGGTGCATATACAAATACATCAGTACACATTTCTGTACAAATAGTGAGACAAGTGGGTGTAGAATTCTGTATTCGATCCAAGTTTAGGATTCAGTGACATTAGAACAGATCAGGTAAGTCAGAAAATGGTGAAACTAAGATAACTAACCACAGCAGTCTCAATTAGTGGCAGCATCATGAAGCAAAAATTTTAAAATTTGTACTAACTTAAAAAATGACATATTATAAATGTATATGAGACTTAATTAACACATAAGTTTGGTTATGTTCAACAAGACTTTCCTTTTTCCAGGCACAGACAGAAAGACATATAAAAGTACATACAAAAATGATTGTATACATTCCAAGGATCGTGGTTAATCTGAATGGGAGAAATGCCAAAATGCAAACAAACACAATAAGCAAGTCACAACAGAACAAACAACAGACATGAGGTATTTAATTGTACACAAAATTGAAGCACACTGTCAGCCATTTATGGGTACTGCTGAGGAAGAAGCCACTTTAATACCAACCTTTGGCGCCCTTATTTTACACCTGAAGGTTTTCAGCTCCTTTAAAAATACACATCTTATAATATTGCTTTGTATGTATTAACACAATATAGTAGCATATGTATATTAAACAGCATGATTTAACAACTTTCACAAGAAGAACAACAAAACCATGCACAAATCCATGAAACCGCAGTATAACAGATAACAAATGAAATGCTTACATTATACAGCCACAGAAAACACCCTGCAGCTCCATAATGCCCATATACAAACAGATAGGCGTTACAAACTGCCTCTAATACCCTAAACACAGTGGCAACAGTTCCTCTAAAATGCTGGTAACCACATGGTGTTACAATCCACAGCAGCACCACATACACACATTTTGTACTGATATTCACATTACATGTATTATCATAGGCGAATTCCCATTACAGGCAAGACTGCATTGTTACAAATTCTTTTCATGAAGCACAGCCCTAAATCAGACCCTCAGTTCATGCTTTGCCCAACTCCCATTGACGATGCACAAGACCTACCCCAAAACGAGTAACATAACAGATACACAGCAGTACAAGAAGCTGCCACACTGAAAGATCACACACGTCAAACACTACAAATATAAACACTGAGCATCACTAACAGTGGACAAATTCACATAGTGCAAAATCAAGAGGGCAGTGCACCGAACACAACACATATTCTAGTGAATATCCACAAGAAATACAGTGGACCCAGGCACAAGGACTCAATAATACAACACCAATTCGAGTGTACAACACAACAGAGAGAAGACTACATGCACACACACCAGGAACAAGATCTCCCAGACACCCAAGAAACTGAGGAAGAATACTAGAAAATCACTTACATGTAAGTACTATTTACCTACTAACTTACATACATATAAACAGAGGCACACACCACAAAGGTTTACCCATTTCTACATTTCACACACTTGTTCTCTCTCCCACAGAAAACCAAATGCGCCAAGCCTACGCACACACACGCATGGCAAAACCCTGGAGGCAGACCAACCCCCGCCAAGAACAAAAAGTTCCAAAGAAGATGTCAGACTAACCAAACCCGCAAAAACCACCCCCCCCCCCCCCCCCAAATAAACAAAAGTATAAAAACCCCCCACACAACACACACTCCCAACCACAACCACCCCAACCCCCAAACCACAACACACACCC
>Ga0123354_10009052_pt1 | contig 15201 bp, 13 predicted proteins | sample TergutLab28metaG_2_FD_97872 | JGI IMG/M metagenome (GOLD analysis project Ga0123354, IMG submission 97872) | Labiotermes labralis P4 segment gut microbial communities from Petit-Saut dam, French Guiana - Lab288 P4 | ecosystem: Host-associated > Arthropoda: Insects > Digestive system > Gut ...
CTCATCAGTACCGATGTAAAGAATCGGCCGGTCCAGCAGTAGGTAGTCGGACTGCACAGATGAATAGTCGGTGATCAGCAGGTCAACCGCGTTTAGCATCTGGTTCAGGTACGCGTCGTTTCGTGACAGGTCGGTCTCGTGCAGGCCGACGATGTTGCTCGTGGATTGGAACTCGGCTGGCGAATCCTCTGACGGGTGCGGCTTCACAACGAGCAAGTAGCCCTTCTCGCGCAGCCACCTATCGAGGTCCCCTTCGTCGTAGTCTTCCAGCCCAAGTGCATGACCCACCGAAGTGACGCCATCGTGCCTGCCGATGTGATTGCGGAAGGTGGGCAGGTAAAGCAGCACCTTCTGGTAAGCCGAAATGTCGCGACCGCAGACCTGCGACAGAATCTGCTGGCCGTCAGACGAGAAAAGGCAGTCGTTGCGGGGTTGGCCAAATTCAAGGAACCGTGTCACGTTCATGCCCATGACGGCAGCTAAGATCACCCTCATGAACTCGCTCGTAGTGACGAAGTAGTCGATCTTGCTGGAATCGGCTATGTTCTTTTCGGTCATCCGCGCGATGTCGAAATCGTTTAGGTACCCCGACCGTTTCATGCCGACACCGTGCCACAAGGTGATCCAGATCTGGTAGTCCTTCTTGCGCATCAGCAGGCTGTTGTGGGTGGAAAATATCACCATCACCTGGCTGAATCTGGCATCGAAATCGGCATCTGCCGGGCAGATGCACTCGATACCACGCTGTTTGTATTCTGCCGCCTGTGCGCTGTTGCGAGCGATCCAGATCATGTCATATTCATCGGCTTGGTGCAGCTGAAGATATTCGTACAGTGCTCGGGGATTATCTGCGAACACAGGAGTACTCTCAAAGCCGATCAATACCTTATCCGTCATGTGAGCCAACCTTTACACAGTCAATGGAACCAACCAACGATTCTACCCGATGCGGCGAGATGTCCTGCTTTCTGCAGGCAATGCACTAGGTATGCTTGATGGATGATGACCCCAGATGGAGCAGCGAGAGGCCGATGAATCACATGCCTGGCAATAGAGTCATGTTTGTCTACGGGACTCGCCCTGAGGCGATCAAGTGCGCGCCTATCATCCGTGCGTTCGAGCAGGCAGACGACTTCGATGTCTCCGTGACATTGACTGGGCAGCACCCTGACATGGTGCGACCCATCAACGCGGGATTCGGCATAGCCGCCGACTTCAATCTTGATATCTTCAAGCCCGGTCAGAGCCTATCGGAGATCGCTGCGAAGACGATGTCCCGGCTTACACCGGTGCTAGAGGAACATCGGCCCGACGCACTGTTCGTCCAAGGTGACACAACCTCGGCACTGGCGTCTGGTCTGGCCGCGTTCCATGAGCGGATTCCCCTGGTGCACATCGAGGCGGGCTTGCGGACGGCATCGATAACCTCGCCGTTCCCCGAGGAGGGCAACCGGCGTCTGCTATCACAGATCGCATCATTGAACCTGGCCGCCACCGCCGGCAACAAGGAAAACCTGATCGCGTCTGGGGTGCCGTCCGACAAAATCGTCGTTACCGGCAATCCGGTGATCGACGCGCTTCACATGGCAGCCGCACTGCCACATGAAATCAGCGAGCCGTTAGTTGCACAGTTCGTCGCCAGTGACCGTCAACTGGTGCTGGTGACGTCCCATCGCCGCGAGTCATGGGGTGAGCCGATGCGTCAGATTGCGGCAGCGCTCAGAGCGCTTGCCCAGCAGGAGACAGAGACTGTATTCGTGTTCCCGCTGCATGCTAATCCGGCAGTGCGCGACTATTTCGTCCCAGTGCTGCAACAGTTGCCAAATGTGGCTCTCGTTGAGCCACTCGACTACTTCGACATGGCCAAACTGCTTGCCAGCAGCACACTGGTGCTTACGGACTCGGGTGGCCTGCAGGAGGAAGCACCAGCGCTTGGTAAGCCCGTACTGGTGCTCAGGAATGACACAGAACGCCCCGAAGGCGTCGCTGCCGGTACAGCTGAGCTGGTAGGTCATGATCCGGAACGCATCGTCGGCCGGACGACACAGTTGCTGCATGATCCGGTTGAGTATGCCAAGATGGCACACGCGGTAAACCCGTACGGTGACGGGCATGCAGCCGAGCGAACGCTACTGGCCGTTCGCTCGTGGATTGCCGACGGTGCAGCAATCTAGCCAAGCACTGCGAGGCATTAATGTCCCTGGTAGCATGGGGTTAATGAGCACAACCTATGACGACCCGGCGGAGCGCTATTCATTTCAGCCGAAAATCGATGGCGCGCCCACGATTTCTGTTGTATTCCCGGTTTACAACGCCACCCAGTTCCTGGATGCCTCTCTTGGCAGCATCCGCGCCCAGACCCTGCGCGACATCGAGATCATCTGCGTCGACGATGGCTCCACCGATTCGTCGCCTGAGGTGCTTGAACGCCATAGCGCTGAGGATCCCCGGGTTGTGGTGGTGCACCAGCCGAACCGGGGCGTCTACGCCGCCCGTAACAATGGGCTCAGCCGGGCCCGCGGCGAGTTCGTGTACTTCTTTGACAGCGACGATATCCTTGTCCCCGAGGCACTGGCTACGGCCCATAGCGCCATGGCACGCGACAACCTCGATCTTTGCCTGTTCTGCGCCGAAACCTTCTATGATGACAAATCAATGCGCTTGTCGCACTCACAGTTCAAGAATCGCTACCAACTGACTAGCTCATACCCCGGCGTGCACACTGGTGCTGAACTAGTTGAGTTGATGGGGCGCAATGACGACCTACGGGTGGTGGTCTGGCTGCAACTTGTCAGACGCGAGCTGCTGATACGAAATGCCATATGGTTCCGGGAGCTGCGCGTACGAGTCGACAACCTGTTCAGCTACCTGATCCAGACAAGAGCTGAGCGCGCTGTCTGCCTGCCTGACAGCCTGGTGCGGCGCCGCGTGCGTGCAGGCTCGCTTGTCACGACCAGCAATCACGTCACTGACTTCGAGGGCCATCTCACGGCCGTCGTTGCAATGCTGGCCGATCTGTGCACAACCCAACACCCGGCCTCGCTGGTTTCCGCTGCCACCGTCTGGATCTCGTGGCTGTTCTCTGCCACCAAAGTGAGCCTGCACCAAATCCCACCCGACCAACGGCAACTGCCGAGCTTCACCAACCCAACTGAGGCGGCATTGGCAGCGTTTCTCTACTCGCAGGCCCTGGATTATTCAAAGTTCCTCAATTCACCCTCAGGCCGTATATCAAGGGCCGCCCTTTATCTGCCACGCAAGGCCAGAGACCTGCTGCGCAGCCTGAAGCGCTGACTGCTATCCCATTTACTGGCACGCGTCGATGCGATACAAGACTGCATGCCCGCTGCTTGCGACTGGCGTGAACCCCGGCGCTGTTGCCAGATTCTCAAAACCCGGGTACGATTCAGGCCACTGAGTGAAGCTTTTGTCACCAAAATCCAGCACGAATCCGACGTTGAGTTCCTTTAGCGCCGGGCAGACAAGCTCCGGCTGGCTCGCAGCGCTGTTAAGGTGGTCACGTAGCACAAATAGACCGGGAGTAGTGGGTGACTGTTCATCAGGCATTGTTACCAGCACTCCAAACAGCCCGTAGGCCAGCGCACTACCATTCCAGGGGTTGTTCGCCACGCGTACACCTTCAGGCACCAGCGATGGCAACTGCTGCATCAGAGCATACTCGCTAGAGTCGACCATCGTGGAGTCGGGAGTAATACCATAGCGACCCGACACCGCATTTATCGCAGACGGCATTGGGCCTATCAGCTGCGTACCAGCAAACAACACTAGCCAAGACAATCCGACCGCTAACCACCTGACCCATGACTTACCCCAGTGCAATGATTGCGTCATCTTCTGGCTGATGGTTTGCCACACGTAAATAGTCCCAAGCGCCACGATCACCAATAAGACAAGACCCAGTAAACCGGCCATCCGGGATGAGAATCCATAGTAACCTGACACCAGAATCTTACGAAACAGGCTTTGCGGGGCAACCGACACCATGAACCACAAGAACACGACAACAGCGGTTGGACCCCACCACCATCGCCATGCCGGGCGCTTGACCATCGCGATGGCCCCAAACACCAGTAGCACACCCAAAAGCCAATACGGCTGGTCCCTCAGTGGTGACACCAACAGTATCTGTCCTAGTGATGTGGCGGCTGTGTTCACTGGGTCACGATAGCTGTGTGTGCGTCCGATTACCCACACTGCCATGAAGACAAGCATCCCAATACCAGCCGCCCACAGGTACATGCGAGCCCGCAGTCGATTGACGTCGCGCATAGAACTGTAGCCACGCCAAGCCCATATCAGTCCGACCGGTGTTAGGAACGCGATCAAACTCAGAACAGAACTGGGGTGTGCCAGAGCTAACCCCACCACACTCATGACAGTGACCAGCACAGACATTGATAGTGGAGTGCCCAAAGTGCTTTCACCGAACCCGAGGATCCGTACGCACAGAGCCAGCACTGGAGCCAGTAACATCAGCCCGAACCAGTATGGCAACAGGTTGTACACAATCACCGCGGTGAGCGCGATCATCGCGGACGCAATGACCGCCAATGCCACCTGGATAGCTGGGCCAATAGTTGGGGCAAACACCCTGACTAAATAAACAAATCCCAAGGGCCATATCACTGCCATGCCAACCCAGAGTGCTGCGTTAGTTGCCGCAGCAACATTGCCAGACCCCAATAGCAGTGCAATCTGTGACACCAGCCCGTGCCAGGCGGCTGGGTAGAAGCCAGAAACAACGCCGTTAGTCGACACACCTGAGATCCAGAAACTGGAGGCGTTATGGGTGTCAAGTATCCAGCGCACGGCGTTCAGATGGAATACGTTGTCATAGCCGTTCGAGAAACCGGTCGGACTACCCACCATACGCACGAACTGCCATGTGGAAATTGCGATTACTACAATGACCGGCACGGCGTAAGCCGCCACCGTCTTGGCGCGAGCGCGAGCGGTTGGCGCTGGCTCTTGCGATGGCACGTCAGGCACCTGTTTCGACGCGAACCGGCCCCTTCGAAGCAACCGGAGACGTATTTGATCGATAGCCACAAGGCCCAGTACCACGATCGCTGTGAACCCCAACAGGGGCCAGATGCTCCATGCGATGTGCAGTGCGCCCGCAAAGATGGCACTAACCGCAATGGAAAACACAGACAGCACTGGCGCCATGGCTGCTAACGTCCAACCCCTGAGGCGGGCAGCGGCACCGATAGCCAACCCAGGGATGAACACCAGCGCAACTGCCGCAACCATAAAGGGTATTAGGCCGAGCCACTGCATAGCTACCTCCTAAACTGGGTTGCGGTGAAACATAGCGAGAAACTGTAGGTTAGTCTACCAACTCGGTACACATCTACCGGCGTCAACGCTAGTCACGCCCATATAGATCTCTCGTGTACACCTTTTCCGCGACGTCGTCCAGCTCGGCCGCTCTGCGGTTGGCGACGATCACATCGCTACGCGCCTTAAAGCCATCCAGGTCGGCCACAATCTCGCAACCCGGCACCGGGTCGCCATGAGCAGCCGGCTCATAGATCAGCACGGTGACCCCAGCAGCCCGCAGCCGCTGGATAACGCCAAAGATTGACGACGACCGGAAGTTGTCGCTACCCGACTTCATCACCAACCGGTGCACGCCGACAACGGACGGGTGCCGCTTCAAGATGTCGGCCGCCACGAAGCTCTGGCGGGTCTCGTTTGACTTGACCACCGCCGAGATCAGATCTTGCGGGATCTCCGAGTAGTTGGCCAGCAACTGCTTGGTGTCCTTCGGCAGGCAGTAGCCGCCGTACCCGAACGACGGGTTGTTGTAGTGCGAGCCGATGCGGGGGTCAAGCCCTATGCCCTCGATGATGGCCCGGGTGTTCAAACCCTCAGATACCGCGTACGTGTCGACCTCGTTGAAGTAGGCCACGCGCAGCGCCAGGTATGTGTTGGCGAAAAGCTTGACCGCCTCGGCCTCCCGGGCGCCGGTCAGCAGCACCGGAGCATCCGGAACGTCACAAGCCGCCGCATACAGCCGGGCGAACTCCCCCGCCGCCTCGCCCTCGCCGCCCACGATGATGCGCGTGGGCTCAAGGCAGTCGTGCAGCGCCTTGCCCTCGCGCAAGAACTCGGGCGAGAAGAAGATCGCGGTGCTGTGGTGCAGTTGACGCATCTCGTCGGTGAAGCCCACCGGGATCGTCGACTTGATTATCACTGTGGCTTCCGAATTGGTCTCAAGGGTGGCCGCCAGAGTATCTTCCACTGACGACGTGTCAAAGTAACCTGACACGGTGTCATAGTCGGTGGGCGTGGCAATCAGCACCCACTTCGCACCGTCCACGGCATCGGCCAAGTCGGTGGTTGCCCTCAGGCTCAGCTGATGATTGGCGACGTAACTGGCCACCTCAGCCTCGCCGAGAGTTAACTCGTGCTGCTCAATCTGGCGCACCCGGGCTTCTTGCACGTCCATGACAACCACGTCATGGTGCCGGGCCAGCACCAGCGCATTGGCGAAACCCACATATCCGGCGCCTATCACGGCGATTTTCATACTGTCACCTTCTTCTGGATTGATTTGCTGTTTGCAGCATGACGTAACCTGCTGCCGAGCCAGAGCCGCACCGACCAGGCTTGACGCCAGCAGCGCGCTGCAAACGAGAAGGCCCGCGATCGGGCAGTCCCGGCTGGAGCCGCCTCTTGTTCGGCGGCAAACTGATCATACTGCCCTGGCTGATATTGGGAAATCCGGCGCAAAGATGCGATCGCCCTGGCGTGTTGCAGTTGGATGCGCGAGGCGTCCAAATCAAGCACCGGCATTTGCGGCAGCCAGTCAGTCAGCGTGAAATCGAACATGGCGTGCCGGGCCTCGGTCGTCTTCAGGTGCCCCAGACGATACATCCAATACCCGGCATAGGCATTAAGAAAATCCACGCGGTAGCTGTCCCACAGACCAGACTGTTCAAGATACGCCTTCAGCGCTGCCTCGTACTGCCACTCGGCCTTCCAGGTGCGATCGACGTCCTGGCTGATGTTCTCGCCTGTCTCAAGGCGGCGGTGCACCAGGGTCTTGTTGAGGAAGACGATGCGCTGCGCCGCCAGCAGGGCGCTGTATGTGAACAACGCGTCATTGGCGTTTGGCAGCGCCTGGAACTGGAAGCCGTGTTCAAGCACGAACTCGCGGCGGAACAGCTTGTCCCACGTGAACCCCAGGATGTGGAAAGGGTTACCGCTAACGTCCACCAACCGGAACGGTTGCTGCCGCGGGAAGTCCGACGGGTTGCAGTTATGGTTTATCGACTGGCGACCGGTCTTATCTGAGAAGTCGATGCACCGGAAGATGCAGACATCGGCTTGCAAGGACGATGCGCGCTCGTAAGCTGCGCTCAGCATGTCGGGATCGAACAAGTCATCAGCATCGAGGAACGACAGGTACTCGCCCTGGGCAACACTGAGGCCAGCGTTGCGTGCCACCCCGGCCCCGGCGTTCTGCTGCTCAATGATGCACACCCGGCCCAGTTGATCGTCGGCCTGGAATTGCCGCATGATCTGCAGCGAATCATCGGTGCTGCCATCGTCGACCAATATGATCTCGATCTGCTTCAGCAACTGCTGCCCCACCGAACCCAACGTCTCGGGCAGGAAGCGAGCCGCGTTATAGACAGGCATGACCACCGACACCTTGCACTCAGGGTTAGGCATCTTCACGCCTCGTATAAGCAGTGACCACCTCTTCGGTTGGCCCGTCCATAACAATCACACCCTGGTCAAGCCACATGGTGCGCTGGCATGTCTCACGGATCGAGTCCATGTTATGCGAAACCAGGAACACCGTGCCTGCCGCCGCGCGGATCTCCTTGATGCGTTGTTCGCTGCGCCTGCGGAAACCCTCATCGCCAACAGACAGAGCCTCGTCGATAATCAAGATGTCCTGCGTGCGGGCAGCGGCAATGGCAAACTTCAGGCGCTCGCCCATTCCGGCAGAGTACGTGCGCATCGGCAGGTTAATAGATTCACCGATGTCGGCGAACTCGACGATTTCCGGCAGTCGCTTTTCAATCTCAGCGCGCGGCATACCGAGGGCAAGGCAGCCGAGCACCACGTTGCGTGACCCACTAAGGTCGGGGATCAGCGACGGGCCAACGCCGAGCATTGCCGGGCGCGAGCTGGCATAAACGGCACCGGCGGCTGGCGACAGTAACCCGGCCAGCGAGCGCATGAGGGTCGTCTTCCCTGACCCGTTTTTCCCGATAACCCCGATGGACTCATTCTCGTTGGCAGTGAACGACACTCCCCTGATGGCGTGGATCACCCTGATGCCGGCTTTGTCGGCCTTTGTCAACAACCGATTAGCCCCCCGGCCCCTGACGGCCCGGCCGGATGCATAAACGCGGTACTCGATGTGAAGGCCGTCTACCACGACAACAGGATCATTCGCTGCCATAACGCTCCTCTGCCGCCCAGAAGTACAGCCAGCCAAGGATGAAGATGCCAACGGACCAGGCTGAGAAGTCGATCCAGTAGTGCATCGGATAGGCGGTGCCCATCATTACACCGCGGGCCACACAGAGCACCTGGTACAACGGGTTGAAGTTATACAGCGTGATCACCCATGTGTGGTATTCGAAGATCTTGTTGACGTCGAACAGCACGCCAGAGGTGTAGAACAGCAACCGCGAGATCGTCGGGATCAGCTGGCTGAGGTCGCGCAGGTGAACCGTGACCCGGGCCGCGATGAGAGCCATCCCGGCGTTGAACAACGTGAACAGGGCAAGAAGCGGGATGATCAGCAGCCACTGGAGACTCGGCATGTGCCCGCGGATCATCAAGATGAAAGGCAGCAGCGCAATCGCCGGCAGTGACGAGTACAGTTCCTGCAGCACGCGGGCCAGCGGCAGGGTGATCCGCGGGAAGGCAAGCGTTTGCACCAGGATGCGCGCCGACACGATCGACTGCGCCCCATCCGCGAACGCATTTTGGAAGAAGTTGAACAGGAACACACCGGTGACCACGTATGCCACATAGTCGGGAGGCTTCGAGTTGCCCTGTATGATGCCGAAAATGGCGCCGTAGATGAGGGCATCCAGAATGGGCTTGATCACGAACCAGAGCCAACCAAGACGGTTCTCCTCGACCTGAGCACGCAAGCGGTACACGGCCATCGACGACATGAAGTCGCGCTGCCGCCAGGTCTGCCGCACGTACTCTGGGATGGACGGCCGCAAGCCCATGCGGTTTAGGCCGTGGGCCAATGCGAGCGCAGTCAGGTCATCTGGCGCCTCGGGTACCGGGCTTGTCTTGTCTTGATTCATAAGGTTTTCTGGCCACAGTGGTGATGCTTGTAGCGTCGTCAATGATACACGGGCACCCCTAAGCGCTGCTCGTCGCACAGCGGTTAGGCGACGACGATCGCATGCTGACTTGCCAGAATGCCGCCGCGGTAGCCTCTAGACTTGGTACATGCCCTTGACAGCAACCGAACAGCGCGCGACGCTCAAACGCCGCTTTCTGGTCAAGGGCGTCACCATCGCCACCGTCTCCGGGGTGGCCTACGGCTTGTACTCCGCGTTCGTCACCCACGCCATGGGCCAAGGTGTCTGGGGCAGCTGGAAGAACGCTGACTCAATCTTCTCGACTTTCGTGTTGGTGTACGTCCTGGGCGTGATGGCGTCGGGTATCAACGACCTGTGCAGCGCCTTGTGGGCGGTTGGCATCGCCGGTGTGAAGGGCAAGCTGGCAGACGTCTTCCGCACAATCAAGACCAAGCCCGGCCTGGTGATCATGGCGTGCGCCGTCATCGGCGGCCCCATCTCCAGCGCAGCGTACATCATCGCCTTGCAGATGGCAGGGTCGATCATCGCCCCCATTACCGCCCTGTGCCCCGCCCTTGGCGCGATACTGTCGCGCGTGCTGCTGAAGCAGAAGCTGACCCCCCGCATGATGGTTGGCATCGTCGTGTGCCTGGCGGCCACCACCATGATCGCCTGGTCGAGCTTGCGCGACGGCGCCCGCGAAGGGGCACTGCTCGGGTGTGCCATCGCCTTCCTGGCCGCTCTCGGCTGGGCCGTGGAGGGAACCATTGCTGGGTTCGGCACCACTGTCGTCGACAACGAGATCGGCATCACCATCAGGCAACTGACCAGTGGCGTCGTCAATCTGGTGCTGTTCGTGCCGCTAGCCTGCCTCATCGCTGGCAACGTCAGCCTGGCGCCGGTGCTGATCGGGCGGGCGCTGACCAGCCCACCAGCGATGCTGTTCTTCCTGATCAGCGGCCTGTTCGCCTATTTCACCTACAGTTTCTGGTACAAGGGCAACAGCATGTGCGGCACCGCTTTGGGCATGGCCTGCAACGGGGCCTTCTCGTTCTGGGTGCCGTTCTGCTGCTGGCTGATTCTCGGTGTCGGCTTCGGCCAGCCCGGCTGGGCCCTTGAGCCCATCGCCTGGGTCGCCGCCGTGGTGATGATCGCCGGCATCGTGCTGATCGCCGTCAACCCGTTCGCCTGGCTGCATAAGAAAGAGGCCTGACGCATGCTGCCCCTCAACTACGCGATACTGCGGCTGTTCCTGCACCACGATGTGCTGGACGCCGACGGTGTGATGTCGGCCCTGTGCGGCGACTACGGCCGTTCGCGTCAGTTCCGTCGGGCGGCGATCGTCGAGTCATTGATGACGGCCGAAGTTAACGGTCTACTCGAAGAGGCCAGCGCCAGCCTTGATGCGAACCAGCAGCTGGTCGTTGCCTACCGCGTGACCGAGAGCGGGCGGGCGATGATCGGTCGCTTCATCGGAGCGTAACGCACCAGCGTCATCATCAGTGGCTTCTTGCATACAAGCTACGATGTATTGGTGCAGTGGACAGTCTTGTTACCATACATCACTACAGGGGCTGCCTGGCTTGTTCTCCCAGGCCTGGCAATCGGCCTTGCTGCGAGGCTACGTGGTTGGCTACTCATGTCACTCTTGCCAGTTCTGTCGGTGTTTGCCATTGCGCTCTCCGCCGTCTTCGCGGCGCGATTCGGCATCGCTTGGGGGCCTTGGCCGGTGCTTGCCTTAACGGCTGTCACAGTCGCAATCACCGCCGTCATCACCTGGGCTATCCGTCGGTGGGGTCATTCGCTAATCAAACCTTTTGCGCGTTTTCTTGCCCCAAATTCTATTACTGACTCTGCCACCGTGGATGAAGCGGCACAACCCATTACTCTGCGCCAGCATCTGCGGACCATTACTGTCGCAGGCTTGCCGCTAATATTGGCAATGGCGCTTTCTACATGGCAGTACGTACGCTTTCTCGGTGCTCCAATCAGCATTTCTCAACGGTGGGATGGCATGGCTCATCTTTCCTGGGTGCGGCAAATCTTAAACAGCGGTTATGCATCGAGCTTTTCCAATGGCGGCTTTTACCCGAAAGCCTGGCATGACACCGTATCGCTCATTAATATTTCGCTGCATTCGTCTGATGTCATACATAGCACGAACGCCATGATATGGATAGTAACTGCTCTTGTTTGGCCGCTTGGGTCGATCGGCCTTCTTCGGCTGCTGCTACCAGGACGTTCAGTGGTAACCCAGCTCTCGATGGCTATCCTTGTATCATCCTTTGCAGACTTCCCTTCCTTGCTATTAGGTTTTGGCGTGTTATACCCAAATATGCTTGGGCTAAGCCTGTTACTTCCCATGCTGGCAGTGGCTGGACTCACTCTTGGTCTGATTGCTAATCCCGGTCACGTACCACTCACTAGCTTATTGGTTGTAACAGTTGTTGGGTTGCTTGGTATGGCGCTGGCGCATCCCAATGCCGTATTGTCATACATCGCATTCATGGTACCGATGGGTATGGTTTGGGCTTGGCGTGGTTGGCAAAGATACAAGCGAGACTGCCGACGCCTGGCCCTCGCTTACCTGGTGACACTGGTGGTAGTGATAGCTCTATTTGCGGCAATATGGCTACTGGCTCATATGTCAAAACAATCAAAGCCAATACTTGGAACGGTTCGTGCATTAAGCCAAGTGGTAACAGTGTCGCCTATCGAAGGAAATCCTGTTTGGCTGTTGGCAGCACTGCTTGTTATCGGACTCGTAGTAGCTGCTTGTAACAAAACTCTACGCTGGTGGTTGGGCCCCTTCGTCATCGCTGTAGTCTTGTGGTATGCCGCGGCTGCGTTGCCAATACCGAGGATTAGATCACTACTAGTGGGTGGGTTCTATGCCGACCCATATCGCTTGGCCGCATTGCTTGGCATTGCAACTTTACCCATAACCGCCTTCGCTGTTGACTGGATATGGCGATTCTTGTATCAACTGCTAACAAAGAGCCGGCATGGTTCACGCATTTGGTTACAATCACTAGTTGAACTGTATTATGTGTGGCTGTTTTTTCTTGCGTCAACCTTACCAACCCGATGACTCAACACACCGAGTGGGTTAACTCCAGTTTCCGGATCGATTCGAACTCACCCTTGCTAGATCGCGATGAGTACGATCTTATCGTTCAGCTTCCTGATCTCATTCCACCCGGAGCGCACATTTTCGTCAATCCATGGAATGGCAGCTCATTGGCATTTGCCATCGCTAATATTCCCGTTCAAAGAAATACGCCGTCTTATAGTGTGAGTAGCGCCGAGCAAACTCTGAATTCCCAACTTAACCAAGCCGGTCAGATCCCTGGCACAGTCTGCCCAGCAGTTCAGCAGTTGAATGTTAGTTATGTCTTGGACTTCGGCGACAAGTTCTTCACCCCGAATGCCCCATCACCATATCCGGGGCTAGAGAACCTTGACACCGCCGCTGGTTTCACGCTGATTGCTAAGGTCGGTCATGCTGCCCTCTACAGAATCGACGCCTGCAACACGCCTAGCTAGAACAACTCGATGGCTGCACGAGAAATAGTCAGAATGCCCTTAACCCTGATCGACTCTCAATGAGTCGACTATTCTGCCTAGGCCATTGGACAAAGTGAACTGCGGCCTCCATCCCAATGCTTCAATTTTGGCAGTATCCAACCTGGCGCCACCAGGCACCTTTGACCAGCCAGCGGATTCAGCCGCTGGCTGCCCCACCACCAAGTCCGATTCTGGTCGTCCAGCTGCAATCAGCATCTGTTCCGCCAATTCCCTAATACTGATGAAGACTGACGCATCAGCCACGTTGAATGCCTCGGGTTGATTCCGCTGCCAATTCGTCTCTAGCACCCTGAGTACTGCAGCCGCGCAGTCGGCCGCATACGTATAGTGTCGCATGAGCCTGCCATCCGACTTAATAGTTATCGTCTCGCCGGCTGCTGCCTGTTTCGCGAACTGAACTTGAACTCTGTTGTCATCAGCCGCGACACCAGGGCCATATGTATGGGAAACGCGCACGATGTCGCCTCGTACGCCAAACTGAGCCGCGTAAGCGATGACTAGTGTCTCGCTCATTCGCTTGCTTTCTGGATACGCGGATCTGACATCCAGCGGGTTGATCAGGCCTAGCGAAGACTCGCTGATGAGGCCATCGGTAGTGAGTTCATGCTCGCCGACGATCCCATACGATTCGCTCGACGACAGAAATTGTACGTAGGCACCAGAGTCTACGGCCGTTTGTAGACCGTGAATCGTGCCGAGTACGTTAGCCAGTATGACTCTTGTCGGTTGAGTCGCAAACAGCAGTGGGGTGGCAGGGCTGGCAGCATGAATAAGATGAGTCGCCTCGGCTGGCCACGACCCGTCTTGGGTGATGTCGCAAGGACGAAGCACCAGGTTCGGCTCATCCCGGAATGAGACGAAAGCAGCCTCGAGTTTCTTCCGATCACGGGCTATCGCAATCACCTTCAGGCTCAATGCATACGTTTTCGACAACGCGAGTAGCACAGAAACGATGTGCCTGCCAATTAGACCAGACGCCCCACTTACCGCGATGGTTGCTCCGTTAAGTTCATCGTGATTGCCGTCTAGCGACTTGGCAATGGTGTAACCGTCTTCAAGAATCAGATCGCTCGTCATTGTGCTTCCTTAGCCACTCGTTCGGATGTCAGCCGGTCGTATTCCCCAGATTGAACAAGATAGGAAAAGTAGCTTAGATCATCAGTCGTGGTTATTTTGATATTGCCTCTTATGCCATCTACAAGATGAAGTGGGATCCCATAGTGATTACATAATCCTGCCTGATCAACATACTGATCCAGAATGCCATCTTGCTTCGCCCGCACGTTGACGCCATGGATTTGATCAAGCAAAAATGTCTGAGGCGCCTGCAGCACCACTGCTCTCTGCCGATCCACGACGTCACTGACCAGGTCGCCAGCGCTCTCCCGAAGGGCAGCGGTCTCAAATGCAGGGATGCAGGTGATCGCATTACCATTTTCCCGGGTTCCCGAGATATTACTCTTGATCAAGTCTTGCGTGATGATTGGGCGCACCCCATCATGGATCAGTACGACGGTATCACCAGGCATCCCGTCGCGCACCATGAAATCCAAGCCGTTGAAGATGGACTCGAGGGCAGTGCTGCCACCGGGAATCACTGATGCCAGTTTGGTAATCTCGTAATCATCCCTAATTTCATCGACACGAGATCGGAAGTTTGGATTAGTGACGAGATAGATGGCGCTAACGGCGTTGATCTTCTGGAAAATCTGAAGCGTATATGCCAGAATTGGAGTGGAATCAACGCGCATATACTGTTTGGGTAATCCTTTGTTCGCTGCGTCTTCTGACTTTAGTCTAGTGCCCATACCGGCTGCGAATATCAGAGCCGCCGCAGAAGAGTCCGTTCGAGCTGCCATGGGCTTCCTTTCCACATGCTGATTATAGCTACTAGTCTGCACGAGATCTCGGAAGTTGACAAACTGGCATACTAGTGCTACGCCATACAGCTGCTCCGGTGAGTTCTCCCCCAGGGGCAGGCCATGACCGTCGCCAAGCAACCGCTATCAGCTGAGTCTGATAGCCTAAGATGTTGTGCATGATGACTGGATGACCTTGACGCCCTACCAACTGTCGACGAAGGAGCTAGCAGCTCTGCAGGCGAGGTGCACTGACATTCTGGCATGGTTCGTTGGCTTCTGCGCGGCCCATAACCTTAGGGTTTGGTTGGCCGCTGGCACATTGCTGGGTGCTGCGAGGCATCACGGGTTCATCCCGTGGGATGACGATGTTGATGTCATGATGCCTCGTCCTGACTTCGAGACCCTTGTCAAGCTCTGGCCGGTTGAAGACACCGAGC
>Ga0123354_10009054_pt1 | contig 15197 bp, 9 predicted proteins | sample TergutLab28metaG_2_FD_97872 | JGI IMG/M metagenome (GOLD analysis project Ga0123354, IMG submission 97872) | Labiotermes labralis P4 segment gut microbial communities from Petit-Saut dam, French Guiana - Lab288 P4 | ecosystem: Host-associated > Arthropoda: Insects > Digestive system > Gut ...
GTAGGGGGGGGGGGGGGGGGGGGGGGGCAAAGAATTTCCGCACCCATCCGGACTGACCGTGAGGCCCATCCAGCCTCCCATATAATGGGTAATGAGTTCCTTTTCTGGAGGTAAAGCAGCTGGGGCTTGGCATTAACCCACTCCATCTAGCACTGAGGTTAAAGAAAGAGTACAACTATACATCTACTCCCACCTGGGCCTTCACGGCCTGTTCTAAGGTGAACTTACCCCTATCCTTTAATTGTGCACAAAGTTAAACACATTCTATTAATTGAGCAAGTTTTCTGCATCTGTCATAGCAAGGTGAATGAAGAAAACTGTACAGCTGCTACGTTAATTATGCGCATTATTTGATGTCTGATTGGTTGTTGATATGCTGACATCTCATTTCAAGTCAGGTTATTGAAGTGAGTACATGTTGAAGGTAATGTTCTGTAAAAACAATGGGTGATCTTATTGAAGGGAAAGGTTCAACAGCATTTGAGGTACTGATACTAATATTAAATTAATGACAATTAAAATAGCAGCAGAAACTAGTAACTCTGCTGTGGCTTGGTAATTTTGTTTATGATACTAGAGAAAGGAAAAGGAACTGTTAGTAAAATGGTCAGCATCAATCTGAAAGGCTTTGCATGGCCCCAGGTAGGGTAATTTTGATGTTACTGATGAAGACACTGTTGAATTTGTGCATGAAAATCTAAAAATTGCCTTACCAGAGAGCAGAGTATCAGGTGGAATTGCCTGTCATATGCCTGTTTCTGCACACTGAGAACATGATGATTTTAGATATGGGAGAGGTTATAAAAAATTGTGAAGCTCTTTCAAGTTTTGTTTAGATTAGCCCATCTGAATGAACGCAGTACGTGAAACCATGCCTGCATTTCTGTTTGCATGAGCATTTTATTTCTTTTCTGTGCATGCAAAGTATTGGCATCCCTGCTGTTCACATGCTCACTTCCTGTAACACTTTGGAACCATGAACAAGTTAGACAATAAAATTAGACATTATATTGTTTAAATTATGTTTGCCAAAAATGGAAATCTGGTGTTCAACATAATGTGTATTTTCTCCATATCGTAGCAGCAGTGCTACGGTCTGGCACAGTAGGAACTGTCTACTGATTGTACCAGTGTTAATAGGATTCCTATAGGAGCATATGTGCTAGAATGGTTATGCCATCTATATATTTTCTAACTTACATATTTCGTGTGTGATGTAACCTCATAATTAAAAATAATTGTAAGAAATTCATATGGCTTACTGAAATCATCAAGGAAGTTTTCACTGAATAATGAGTTATACCAAGCAACAAAATTATAATATTAAAACACTGCTCCCTTGATTTACATCACACTTACAGTCTTGAAAGCTGTGATGTAAACTCGAATTCTTTAAATGAGGACCAGCTGTTCTGTAGGTACAGTGCTGTGAACGAGGGAAGTGTCCCACGATTAAGGAACTGGACATTTTTATCTTTTACTGGGTAAACAGCAGTACATACTGATAAATAATTAGCTTTATTTAATGTGTGAAGTCAGCGATACATACTGGTAAGCAGTTAACTATGCTTGTGAAAAACACCCACTGATAATGTACTAAAACTCAATTATATATGTGGCCCATCTACACTGTGGGAGATACATATGTACAGCGCTTTGCACCTCCCACAAGACCTTATGTAAACTGAAATGACTCGTGCAAAATCCATCACGTGGTTTGATACATAGTGGTTGGTAAAGCAGAACAGTAAGGATTGAAGTTCCATAAACAATGGGACTAGTGTAATGAAATTTTCTTAAATTGTGACTAATTATTAGCGTAAGTAGCTATTGAAATTGTAATTTGTATCTGTAAGTGTAATATTTTTTTTCTGCCTTAGGTGAGGTGATTTTCAAATTTTTATCACATAGTGCCATTCGTATAAGATACTAATGTGTGCTTTTTGTTTGCATGTTCGTAACTTTGTGTTTTAGTGTCAGTGTCCAAAGAATGGCCAATTTAAAAGACTTGTTTGCAAATTATGTGAGTTTTTTGCATAATTATGCTACCTTAACTGAAGTATGTTGGTATATATAAAGTTATTTTGTTTTCTTACCATGAGAATGTAAGAATTTAATTCTGTTGACTGTTGAGCTTGTGTGTTTTAGGAATGCGGTGGCGTGACCCAAACCTCACAGAAGTTATTGGCTTTCTCAATAATCCAAATAATGTAATAAAAGCAAATGCTGCAGCGTACCTACAACATTTATGTTACATGGATGATCCGAACAAACAGAAGACTAGATCACTGGGTGGAATCCCACCTCTGGTGATGTTGCTAAGTCATGAAAGTCCAGATGTTTATCGAAATGCATGTGGAGCTTTAAGGTATCTATTTCTTATAAACCACTGGATTGGTACCAGACTGACATAGGTATATGTAGTTGTGTTTGTCAGGTAGTGACAGAGTTTATACTGATGAAACTGGTACTAGCTGTTATGTAGTGTGAACTTCTGATATAGTGTTCATTGATCCAAATATTTATTGGTTGTTTATAAATGGAAATGTGTTTCTGAACCACCATTTCATTAAAAAATATTTAAAATTGTTCTTTGTAGATATGTTTTTTCAGTCTGTAACTAAATTGCTCTGAACACTAATACCTAACAGGTTACACAAATTAGTCTATACACAACATGTGGTAATCACAGTTTATCAATTATGTGATAGAATCATGTTTTAAAACTATTATATTTCATAAAAAGTTTCATATTAGAACATTGATTAATAAAGAGTAGTCAGCATGTGATGTGAGCAGTAAACAGGTTACATAAATAATTAAAACAGCAGCAGCAGCAACGTTGCAATTAGTGGAGTGATGCCTGTTAACACCTTGGTCAGCATGGATGACATGAAGGTAATCTTTGTTGGTAGACATTGTTAGAATACATGTCAAAGAAATGGCTTGGGTAGTGCCACTTAATTATTTGTGAATGAAGAACGTACAAGTGGAGTTAAGCAACATTTTGTCAAGTTTTCCATGTCTGTATTCTTGTCAAGGAATGTCATCAGCATACTGAGTTCACCTACTGACTTAATTTAAAATTTTATGCATTTTTACTAGGAAGACTGTATTATTTTAACAGGATGAATCAGTGAGTCCTTGTGATTTTACATGTAGTTGTGAGTATATATTGGCAAATTTTGTTCTTGCAGGAACTTGTCATATGGAAGACAAAATGATGAAAACAAGAGAGCTATAAAAAATGCCGGAGGCATTCCATCTCTTATAAACCTGTTACGGAAGTCTACTGATGGTGAAGTAAAAGAACTTGTAACAGGAGTCCTATGGAATTTGTCATCATGTGAGGTAGATTATTTGCATCAGAAATGGTGTTATTTCCCATAATGTAATTTTAGAGTGACTTAAGGGCTGTAGTAAAGAGGAATGTGTAAGGAATTTTTAATATTACTTAGTTTTGGCATTATTACTGAACATATCCCTGTCAACCTTTCTTTCCCCTTTCTTTCTTTCTTTCTTTCCTTCCTTTTTTCTTTCTTTTGTTTTCTTTCTTCTCTGTTGTCTGTCTGTCTGTGTTGAGGGCCTGGAGGTTGGGAAACATTAGTTTCAGCATGTGAATATCTTTCTACTAGGTAGTTCAGCTTTGCAACTATGTATTTACTGTTACCATCATCAGAGTTACTGTATCCAGATGTGTTGTTATTTGCAGCTAATTCAACAATAACTTTGTTACATACAGCATTACACCTCCATCATAGAAATGATGGCTGTGCCTTGGTAGCTTTGATGTTTTTATTCTTTCATGCCACCTTTGTGGGCATTGTTAATTCCATTGTGTGTACATGAACTTAACTCACAAAGTAGGAAATATCCATTGCTTATTCTAAACATAAAGATAATTTAGTATTATGAATGGTTTGAAGTAAGTAATTATGTAGCCTGTCTTGTTTTTTATATCAGCTTTATTTTTTCTGTAGGATCTGAAAAGGTCAATAATAGATGATGGATTGTCAGTTGTTGTAAACAATGTTATCATTCCACATTCTGGCTGGGACCCAACATCTGCTGGAGAGACCTGTTGGTCCACAATATTCCGGAATGCCTCTGGTGTTTTAAGGTTAGCTGACAAAAATCTCACAATTTTTTAAGTTATGTACTTTGTGTTGTTACAGGAAATAGTAAATTTGAAGAATATTTGTGAAGTTGAGGTATATGTACTGCAAGTGAATAGGCATATTAAATCTGTGGGTTTGATGTAAGAGTGAGCTGTTGAACTGACAGATGTTACTTGGCAGTAATATGAAATCTACTTTTGTCACTATAATAGCTTTTAAGAAATTTTGTCGATAATTAAAAAATGTGAAGCACTTATATCAGCAGTTTAGCCTTATGTACAATCACAACTTGGGGCAAGACCACATGATTGACATGTTTTGTGTGGATAGTGTCAATTAGACAGTTCACAATATCATGCCCTTGTAATTCAGATTAAGATTATACATTTCCTTTAAGCTTATATGCCTTTTTGAATGGTCAGACATGTGATTTGAATAATCATTACTTGGATAGTGGTTAGTTGGTATTCTAGATTAATTAAAATGGACTGCACGTTGCAAGAAGTCTGATGTTAGCAATTGCAGCCGGTGAATATTATTGTATTATTGTGTGCCTTTTCTGATGAGTAGGTAAAATGGGCAATGATGCCTCATGTTTATTTGGGTAGGTTTTTAACAGATGTAAATAACAATAGGATTTATGTCTTGAGTGTGAAATATGCATATTGGATGTTTTCCTGCATAACATTCAGTTCCTTTATAGAAAATATTAATGTGAGAGCTGTTCTGTTCTGGGCTGTTACACATTGAGTGGTGGTAGTTCCTTACGAGCATTTTTGGACAGCTTAGTCAAAGGTCCAGAGGATTCTTGATCCTTGAAGATGAGACTGATAGGTTGTCCCAAAACATCAGTAAGGAATTAACCACTACCCACTGCGTAATAGCCCAGAAAATTGCAGTTCTCATCTACTTCACTGTGGAAGCCTGAAATCACAAATACTAGTGTGCTTATTCACAATAATAAAAATTGTGAAGGAATGCAAATTGGCTTCTTTGGCAGATGCGGTGGTGAATGATGCTTTGTATGTCATGAAGTGTAAAGTAGTGTAACTGTAATAAGTAAAATTATAATCAAAATTATGAATGTCCTGTTTCACCATGAGACTCCCTTGTAAATTCAGTCTTATTTTTTTAAGTTTTCAAGTTTTTTTTTTGAATGTTTGTAACATCCACATTCAATTCAGAATTGAAATCATAAAATTTTCATGCACCCACATTTCACATAAGGAGCAATTTTGTACTATGGGCAGTATGGCTGTACTCTTCGAAGGAGTGAGAATGTCATCCCATAGGAGGAGGGTTGTAGATTGTTGGTAGTTTGAGGATGTAAGCAAAGAAGCACAATATTGTTATTTTTTGCAAATTTGAGCATCTGTTGTTTGTTGCAAAGACATGCTTGTCCATCTAACATCAACAGTATTTTTTAAGTTTTGAGTAGAGCAGAGTATTCTCTGAGATCTAATCTTGAGATCTAGTAGGATGATTATTTATTCATAATCATCTTATATTCCACTGGCATTTCCATCTTTGAATCATTCCTTATTGTATATGCCTTTGAAAATACAAAGACTTGCAGGAAATTCTCTTGTCCTCAGTTAGCATAACAGTGAAAGTACATGGCAGTTTCATCTTTGAATAAAAGTCAACCAAAATAATTAAAATTACACTGGAGCATCTTTATTGCCCATCTTTCAGAGTGGCAGCTTTACTCAAATGAAGAGCAAAGATGCCCCGGCTGATCATATGACCATGGCTTCAGTGGTAGAAGTTTGTAATGGCACCAATTGGTATAGAAAAGGCCACCCTTCCTTTCATGTGGGCTGGTGTTAAAATTACTGTGCATAAATGGGCATAAAATTATTAAAGTGTAGCTTTCTGGAATATACACATTTACATGTCATGCTACTTGCTGCTAAAGGGTATCAAAGCTTCAAGAAATAAACAATGGCTATGGCTTCCACATTCCCAGAGTCACAATTGGAAGACTTCCAAGCTGTGTAACATACGCCTTTTTCCTATTGCTTGGTGGGGTATTATTGCCCTGTGGAGCAGCTTTACCTTTTTGCCCTATTTACTTCAAATTTTCAATATAAGTTACACATAGTTTACATATTACAGAATAACTGTTAATTCTGTTATGAACTTCCGTCTTGTCCCTGTTTACAATGATATAACTCCAGAATATTTGATATTTGTTTTTTGATCAGTTTTTACTTCTCAGGTTCATACTGTCTGTAATGTATGTTCGTTAAACACCTATTTTTCACACTTTTACACACTCTTGTTATAATGGATCTTGAGGTCTTTATTTTTTTAGCAACATGAATGTGCCTTATAATTTAAAAGCTTTAATAGAATTTTCTGGTCTTTTCAGAAATGTTAGTTCTGCAGGGGAATACGCAAGGAAAAAGTTAAGAGAATGCGAGGGGTTAGTAGATTCATTACTATATGTTGTGAGGTCGGCCATAGAGAAATCCAACATTGGCAACAAGAGTGTAGAGAACTGTGTTTGTGTTTTGCGTAACCTATCCTACAGATGCCAAGAAGTAGAGGATCCAAATTATGACAAACATCCTGTTCCAACACAAAGCAGAGTTGGAGCACAGCCTAAAGGTACAAGATGTTTCATTATTGTTTTCTTAATATATTGAATGCATATATATATATATACAGTATTTATATTTTGTTCATGATAACTGTTAGAATAACTATAAGACTTATGTCCATATATAAGTGCTAGTAATGTGTTACCCAGATTTACAACTAGCATATTGGCATAATGCAGAATGTACCTTTCACCATGTCACAGAGCAAAGTGGCTTTATAGCACAAAAAATATGCATATTTCAGGACATACCATGACATCTTTCATGCTGAGGAGCACAGTACACATGATACTGTATGATACAAAATATTCCCAGATGAAGATTGGCTTATGATTCTCTGAATTATGGTACAGCTAATCTGGTAGTCCATCTGTTGTGTGTGGGAGGTACATAAGCTGTATCCTAGTGTCTGAGTTCACACAACCGTTCTGTTCTCGCCCAGTGAATGCCCCATTTGTGCCTTTGAATAGATTTAGTCTGCTCTTTCCAATTCACCAGTCATGAACACCATCTCTCATTTGACATACATGTATGTTTATACAGAACCATTAATAACAAAACCAGTCAGCCACTTCTGAGCAGAATTGAATGTATACTTGTACCAGGTCTACTCTAAAAGTACTTTCATCACCATTAATTAGATGTGGAAGTATATTTTTCATTAATTAGCTGATTTTCTCAAATGATTAGGTTGTGTATTATAAGTTCCATTTCAGCACCAGTGCTGCGATTATTCAGCACTTTTAGAGAGGATGGGAGATATTGTTAATCACCGCCTTAGTTCATGCATCATTATGCTGGTGTAAAATGCAGGATTTTTTTGTATACCATTATTTTAGAGACAGCCATTACTTTAGCATTTCTTGCAGGTAGGTCATTGAAGGTGAACATTGGATATTTTTGTCCCTTAGTAAAGGGATTGGACAGGTATTTGCACTGTGACGTGTACGGAACAATTTCTGCTGGAAGAGTACATTCATTTTTTCTTGTTGAAGGGCCCCACTCTGTATGGTTATAGCTTAATATAAATGCTATGCAGGCTTGAGTTGCTGATGGTATTATCCAGTAAACCATAAATAAATGCAGCACTGTGCAAAATATCACTTCTTAAAGGGCTCAAACGCTCTGGACAGAGGATTCCCCATTAACTAATATTAATACATTTTGACATTTTGCTGACCTTGCATCTCAGTATATTTATCTCAGTAATTAATCAACATGATGCACAAAATTTTTGTTTTACTATAAGTTTATTTCATGCCTCTGAGATACTGAGATAAATAATATTAATAAGTTTGTATTATGGCGTACCTAAACACACTGTACGTGTAGAGAGAAGGTCACACTTGTGGGATTTTTTAGGTTTTCACAGTGTCGTCGATGAAGATTTTAGTCTTCTGAGATATGACACCTTGGTGATTGGTAGCTCATTACTAACATTTTGGAGGATCAGGACTTAAACTCTCCTATTTCCTTGTCATGACTGTCACCTAACCTACCATTTCCCTGCATAATGCAAACAGTTTTCATAGCAACTTCTTATTCTTTTACTGCCCTAACGATAGAGGCAGCATGCATCTCTGAAACCGTAGTAACAAATTTCTGGTCAACACAGTGTCATATCCCAGAAGCCTGTAATGATCAAAATCAGTACTGTAAATTATTTGGCGTACTGTATACCCATAATGATCAGAGGCAGCAAGATTCTTAAGTGAGCCTTATAGTTTCCATTATCTGTTATGCCTGTTGTGTAATTGCTAATTATTGTATTGCCAGAAAAACGGCACCTTGCTAAAATATTTTGCCTTGAAGCTCATTAGTTACATTTGTGCGGTGGAGAAGATTTTAGCATGCCCATTATATTTCAACAGGAATCCTGCAATTTTGGGACTGTGTTGCAATGTTGGTGGTGCTAAGTGATGGCACTTGTCCTTTTTCATTAAGACTTGAACAATTTGTGGCTAGACTGCAACTAACACCACATTAATGGTGAATTTGTAGATAAGGTTTGTCATGTGGGAGGCCCCTGAATTGTTTGCAGTGTAACTTTCGTTAAGTTGGAGCTTTTTTCTCGAATAATGTTTGATATCTAATAACAGTAAATGAATATTTTTATAGGTGTTGGAATTAATCCTATTTTGCAAGTATGGGAAAGTGTCATGGTTTATATATACTGCATGATATCGTTTTTTCTTCCCATAAAATTTGTAACGCATTTCTGATGCGTTTATCCAAGGGTTGGTTGAAAGTGGATTCATATGAATATCCGCCAAGAGCGTATGTTATGTTTCACTCCAACCTGAGTTTCTGCCATTGTATTGTGTAAATGTAGTTTATAATGACAGCGGTTCAAGTGACAGTTTCACTTGTGTAGAGCCTTAAGTAAACATGAAAGTGCGTTGTGTTTTGTGGAACATGACCAGTTTATGGATTCTGACTCATTCAGTTTGCATTACTCTACTCTCCATAGTAACATGTGAAAGTAGTAATTTATAGATAATCTAATTGTCATTATAAAATAACAGGAACATTTTATTGAAAAATTAATTAATTCAGAATGGTCATGCATTTTGTGGGTAGTGGTATGTAAGAAATGTAGATACTTACATGTATATATCACTGTTTCATTTAGATTTCCTTGGTTTTTGCTAAGTTTAGACTTAAGTATTGTAGGTGACAAAGATTTTTAATTTGCAAGCAGTGGAATGTAATATTTATGTATATAGCTATTTAATATTCATAAGAATGATATTAAATATGAGGGTGTTAACTGGTTTCATTTTTATTATTTTTTTGTATTATAGGATAGCAATTTTAGTTTTTTTTTTTATCATTGCAATGTCTTTTGTAGCATACAGTCTGTGCCAAGGTAAGACAAGATTGAAAATGTGCTTTGTTGTCATGGTAGAACATAGTTAATTTCCTGTACATAGAACATACATTGTAGCATTTAATTTTGAGGGTGTGGATGATACACCATGCTAACTTATATCTGGGTTGTTCCAGCTTCATTCAGCCAAAATCCTAAAGTGTTACATTCAAATAAAGTATTGTACTGAAAATTGCCATTGTTTTGGTGTGTGTGTGTGTGTGTGTGGTGCATGACCTTTTAAAGTGAAATTTAAATTTTAGAACTACGTCTTAAATATGAGTAATCTATAATAAAGGTTTATTTAAATCTCTTCAGGTTGAAACCTGTTACTAAGAAACAGTTTATCTTGAGCATTTCTAACTATTGAAAGAATAATGTATTCATTTGAGTACATGTCTTTGAATTTAACACCGCTGGTCAGATTGGGCTGGTATGCCCCACATTGTACATTAAACTGTAGAAGTGCATGGCTGCTAGAAGGATGGTAGAGTAAAGCTTGCTGAAACTATATGAGCATACTTTTTTAAAGTCTTCCATTGCTTGCAGTTCAGATACTGATTAAATACCTAGTTACTGTTCATAAATTTCATAATATACTGTAACATTTTTTTGAAAAAACCCATGTATTTAATGAGAATTCTTTCAAATGTGAAATTGTGTAACATATTCCAGATATGTCATTTTGAGCTTTCATGCGCCTTGGTTTATCTGTGTGCATGCATTGTTTACTGTGAGAGTATACAGAACTTTTTAATGCTTGAAAGTAGAAGTGCTTAAGAGCTTGAATATTGTTAATGTTTACACTGGAACATGCAGCGTAGGTCTTTGGTATTAGAATTCACAAACTCTAGATTAACCTTTAACGGACAAATGGGACAACATGGTCGCATTAAGTGTACATCCTTTCATCCTAAACGGCAAATGTTTTTCCACAGTGGGGCTGTAAAGTGTGTGGTGTTTCAGATGTGACAGAAGCATTGTATTTAAAAGGCTGTACGCTAAAGGTTAATTTATATTGAGGGATGAGATGTGGAGAATGCATTGAAGAAGAGTGATTGATTTTTGTCGTATTCAGACATTTTTGGCATGTTTAGAGTAACTTTTTACAACTGCCCATTCATGTGGGTGGATTTATATACTTAATGCCAAATATGCGTATGTACAGTGTACATGGCACATAGTGGTCATGGAAGTATTTCTGTGTGCATTTTGACAGGGGTACGTATGCCGTATCCCCAAGCTAAAGTGAATTGGATTGGCGTGTGGTGTCCAAGTGCCTGTCCACACCCAGCTACTTTTTGAAACAGGCAACAGATTTTCATGAAACTTTGCATAAACATCATATGACTAGAGACCAACCAACTACATACTTACAATTTTCCACCAAATAATAGAACTAACATAGGAGTCATGCAAACAACTAAGTTGAAAAGTAGACCATCACTATTAGGTAGGGTACTGAATTTTGCATTGCTGTGCACTGCAGGCATATAGACATAACCTAAAAAATGGGAAGTCACCCAGTCAAGAGTATCTACAGTTTTTCATCGTGGCTTGTTTTTACTTAAATGATTCTTTTATAGGGGCATTAGTTAGCAGTTAGTTTTTAATGAAATAGTTGCAGTTCTGAATAGATAAACATGTGGTGTGATATTCATCGTATAATACAGTGTCATGGTTCAGCCCATACATCTCCTTCTATGCAATCATGATACGTTGCATATAAGTAGTTGATAGTATTTGCGACACTTTCCTCTCTAACAGACATTTATTGAATCACTAAGAATTCTCATGGACACGTGTAGATTTTCATGTAAAGTGTTACTTTGTCCAATTCGAATCAAAATAGGCATATAGTTACAAACGTATATATATGTATCGTTATCATATTTCATGAAAATCTGTCAATGTTAAAGTTGCCGCATGCATACCACATCCAAGTGGACAGTTGTGACACAACTGTTAGGCTGATTCCTGTAATATTTCATTTAATATACACCAAAATAGAGTACTATGCATTATAAGTAATGGAATACAGCCAGCAATATGTGATGTGTTTTGCAGCTTTGAGAATGAACTTATTTTCTAAGTGGAATTACTATTTTATGATCAAATTTGAAAATTCTAGCTTGACCAGAACCTGCTTGAAGTTTGCAGAAAGTTCGAATTTCACTGTTTGTGGTGTGCTGTTTTGGCTAGGTTTTATTTAAGGGATTTTATTTTGGAAATGGTTTCAATGAGGTATGTGAATATGTTTGGTTTTGTGTTGCTATTTTTTTTTTTTCTGGTTATCACATCACCAGATATTACATATTACTTTACAAAATACTCATTGAATTGGATCAGAAGCCCCTGATATATACCAATGATGTGAATTTGTTTCATGATAATGTAAAGACCTTATATAGAAACTCAATGTCACATACCCACTAGGAGGAAAGTTGTCTATAAGTAAATGCAGAGAACTGAGCATTATTTGTTAATGTTGCATCATCAGAATGCAATACAAAATTGTAATAAGAAGGTGGTGAAGATATTCTTGAAAAAATATGATGTTTTAATATTTTGAAATATCACAGCATATCAGAATTGCATTTAAAAAGATTAAATTCAGGTAATTATTGCTACCACTCTACATTTATTTAGAATCTTTTGCCTTTCAACTTTCTATCTGAACACTTACCAAAGTTTCAAATACTTATAAATCTAACCTTTATTCTAGACACCCCATTGTGATTATATATAGTCTATATTTAAATAATCTATAAATCACAACTAATTTTTATTGTTTTCGGTATTTAGTATACATTACAACATGGTTAATCTATAAATGAAAGAGAAGCTCATAACCTATACAGTACAAAATCGATCTACCGATATTCTATAATACTAACCCTAGAGACAATCTGTAGTTAAGAATGGATGACTTTAAAACCATGTATTTACTCTACAAAATGTTTTAGATCTACATGAACCTTGGTCTTTTTCAGTAAGGGAAGAACTTTTAAGTGTATTTGAGACCTTGGTGCTGATGAGAGAGTATTTGTAAATAAGTTAAAGCAATAAGAGGATGGAGAAAATTTGCATAATGAGGAGCTACCATAGTCAGTATAGTGAATAGGTTGCAGGCTTGTATTTAATATTGACATTCCAGGGTTCAAATCCTGACAGGTGACAGAAATATCTCCCTTCTCTGGGATGTTAAGACTGGCTCTGGGGGCCTTTGCAGTGGGTACTGGGGTTCTTTCCTGTGGATAAAGCAGTTGGAGCATGGTGTTGACCGCTCATCTCAATCTAATGTTGAGGTTAAGAACTGATCTGTGTGTCTGATATCCTCTTTGCCTTTGTGGCATGGACAGGGACAAATTTACCTTTTTAACTTCATGCATACATAATTTATGCTGTTCATCAAATGTTATTGGGACAGTCAACATTCAAGCAGGATCGCGTGGTCAGAGCATGTGGCATGCATGAGAGAGATGAAAACTGTGGAATAATTAAGCTATAAATGGGGGAATAATGTTAATAATGTATCTTGAAGTGGCTGGGTTGGAGGGAGTTGGCAGGATTTGTTTTGTTGAAGATATTAACCATTGGGAGGTCCTTATATTCATGGCAATGAATATTTGTTGTTTAGCTAATTGGTTTCTAGCTTCCCAAGAGGGACTCTGCTGCACTGAGTTAGTGTGTGTCAATTATTATTATTATTACTATTGTTTGTTTCCTTTATAACATTTATGTAGCATTCCTTGTGAATGATTTCAAAACATGACCGTTATTGGAGAAACACCAGTGCAGCTGGTAGATTTGTAGCTATTATTTTTGTAACTGAAGTCATAGACAAAGATGAAGATATGACTCATGACTAGTGATGATGCATCTAGTCTCATCAAGTGTCTTAGGTGTGAATACACTTTGCAGTTTTGTAAATTGTCTGTTTTCTCTTTTCAGGTGACAACTTGGGTTGCTTTGGTGCGAGTAAAAAGAAGAAAGAGTCACAACCTGTTCAGCAGAAAGAAGCAGCTAGCACTAGTCGAAGTACTGCCCAGAGAACTGACCCTGTCAAAGGAATGGAGCTCCTGTGGCAGCCTGAGGTATGATGTCTCCTATTGGTTTGTGAAGAGAGTATAGTTAATAATTGCTGATTTTGTTTCACACTTATTTTTATTGAAATTTGATTTTCCGCTACATTAAAATCTAGAGAAGGTTGTTCGCTTTTCTGAGGAACATATAGCGTAAATAGCATAGTGATTTTGGAACATGCAGTAGTTGTGACTTGCCTATACCGGTAATTACTGTTAATTTACAAAATGTCACCACTTATTAGTGAAGTTTGAATGGTGGTGGACTGGTTGGGGTGATGGGGAGGCTTAGTTGTAAGGTGGCAAACCTGTGAACTGTTTTACACAGTTGCTGGCATAATACTATTATACATAATCTTGTTTGCTTCCTCCTGAGTTCAGCAATTAAAGGTTTTATGATTTGGTAGTATTATTCCTGTTACATTGAACTTGTGCTGATCATGATTGGAAAGTCATTGAAATGGTGCTGTTTTAAAAAATATGAAATACTGTGCAAATAAAGATGCTTGGATGACTGCAACGATTCTAGTGGAGTTTTTAGTGGTGCTGGCTGCTTCCATTGGTGTGCAAAGTAAAAACATTTTGCTACTTGCAGACAACTGTGCTGTTTATCAACAAAAATTGTTTGTTTCTGTGGAATGTAAGGTTTATGTATACACCAAACATCACAAGGACTGGGTGTGGCTAGGTGCTGAGAAGGATGTACACTTAAGTTGTGTGTGTGTGTGCACGCGCATTGGGGGGGGGGGGGCGGTGACTTTGCAGTATGTTGCATTCCCAAAATTGACACCTTAAGGCGGTTACGAGTTTTAGCCAAGCCCGTGCTGTGTATGAAACTGTTAAATCATTTGTTAATGTGTACAGCTTTGAAGAATATAATGAACGGAATATTGTGAACTTGGAACTCTCACTGTTTTTTCTGTAATATAAGGTTTCTAACAAACAGCTGTCAGTTAACAGACTTTTTGCAAAAATTTATTTGCCCACATTTATTAACATAAGTTGTTATATGTCTGTTAGTTTTCTTTTGGCCTAAGTACAAAATGTAAAATTTTATTTTTTTGTTTGTTGTGTCCCTGACACATGAATGTTTTTCCTGCAACTTGTGTTTTCTGTCATTTATTGTTTGCTGTCCACAGTCTCATCAGAAATGATGAATCAAGGTTTCACCATGTAGTAAAAAAAAAAACACTGGAGGAATAAGGCATAATAAAATGAACATGTAATAATTGTAGTAGTTAGAAGTGTGACGTTATGGAAACGAGTTACATAAAAGAAGTACTGCATCAAACTGCATGAAGATAATCACAATAACTAACAGAAAGTAGCTATACAAAAACAGTAATAAGACAAGTAATTAAAGTGACGTGTCGTGGACTTTATAGTGGTAAAATACTATACAGGGTGTCCCAGGAGGAATGTGCCAGACTTCGGGAGGGTGTTCCTTATGTTAAAGTATACCGATATAACCCAAAACACCTATGTCCAAAGTTGAACAGTTATGGAGATAATGGCCAGA
>Ga0123354_10009055_pt1 | contig 15196 bp, 13 predicted proteins | sample TergutLab28metaG_2_FD_97872 | JGI IMG/M metagenome (GOLD analysis project Ga0123354, IMG submission 97872) | Labiotermes labralis P4 segment gut microbial communities from Petit-Saut dam, French Guiana - Lab288 P4 | ecosystem: Host-associated > Arthropoda: Insects > Digestive system > Gut ...
AACGAATGATTTTCACATTGGATGCGTATTTGATTCGGCTTGTGCCTGTCAAATCGGCTCCCGTATAAGTACACCAATTGCAAACAAAAGCCAATACTTTAGGTTCAAATTCGTTAGACATATTTCATTAATTACTGAAGCAACAAAGTTAGTATAATAAATTCATTAATACAAATCAATTATTGTAATAATATGCCGCAATATTACTGATAGCCGGAGCCATTCGTGAATCAAGAATACGCAGCCTGATTTTATTCGTCGTTACGTCGGGAAAACGGAGAATGCGTCGGAAACCGATGGTAGCGCCTTGAGCAATCTCTTTCCAATCGCCATCAATAAAAGCGTCAACCGCATGTTTTACCACTCTTTCGCCGTTGGTGGCGACAGGCTCGCCTAATTCAATGCGGTTGAATTTGACAGGAGAAGGCGTAGTGATGATAATTTCCTGTGGCTGTTTGTCTAATATGATGTATGTATAAATATTATGGTCGAGAACTTCTTCGGGTCCATCGGCATTGTTCAGTAAATCGACGGAATAAGTGTCTCTGATACGTTTGCCGGTTTCTTTCAACGTTTCGACGTCCCGGTCTGAGAAATGTCCTTCGCGGTTAGGCGGAATATTGAGCATCAGGTAGGAATTACCGCCAACAGTGCGTTCCCAGATATCGAACACCTCATCAGCCGATCGGACATTCTGTGAGTTATCGTCGCGATAGAACCATCCGTCACGGATGGAAGTGTCCGTTTCTGCGGGCTGGTAATGCAGATAGTACGGCTTTTGCATAGTAAGCAGTTTTTCGTTGCTTGCCAAGTCATTGTCGGTTAAGTCCGGAAAATCGTTCATCGTATTGGGGTTGTTGGGATAGGGGATAACATTCCATTCGGCGTCTCGCGTTCTTCCATCTTCGTTTCCGCACCAACGAATGTCTTCGCGTCCGAAAATAACGGCACGCGGAGCAAGCGTCCGCACCAGTTGTCTCCATGCTGCGTAATTGTATCGCTGGTCGCCTTTATGTTTGGGGTGCGCTCCGTCGAACCAAACTTCGGAAATTGGTCCGTATTCGGTCAGCAGTTCGTACAGTTGGTTGAGGAAATATTCATTATAATCATCTACCACAAAATGGAATTTGATTTTACTTGCAAACGGGCGACCGGGTACTTCCCGAGGAATGGTGCGTTTGGTATATTTGCTTTCGTTGCCGTACAAACCGTCGGAACTTTCCATCTGGTTGAGGTCGGCAGGGGAAAGGTAGACGCCGAGTTTAATGCCATATTTACGGCACGATTCCGAAAGCTCTTTCAGTATGTCGCCTTTGCCATCGCGAAAGCTGGACGACATCACGCCATGTTTTGTGTAGCGCGATTGCCAAAGGCAGAATCCGTCGTGGTGTTTTACGGTCAGCACAACCAATCTGATACCGGCGGCTTGCATCGCTTCGCACCATTGGTCGGTATGCAATTCGCGAAGATCGAATACTTTGGGATCTTCTTTTCCGGTTCCCCATTCCAATCGGGTGAACGTATTCGGTCCGAAATGGACAAAGGCGATAAATTCGTTTTGAAGCGCTTCCAATTGATTTTGCGTCGGGACGACATGGACGGACTTAGCAATTATTTGGTCATTTGTATCGTTGATTTCTACTTTGATGGCGTTTTGAAACCCGATGCTGTCTTCTTGCGCTTGCGTTTGGATGGAAGCGCTTGTAATCAAACACGCTAATAAAAATTTGAATAATTTCATAAATCTTTAATTCTTTTAATCTGTAAATTTACAAATAAATTCTGATTTTGGAAAAATACTGTCATAGTTTTTATACATCAACACAAAATCTCCGGTATCATTCAGCTTACTATTTAAGATTGAATCTTCGTCTTGATGTATTTTATAATCGGTTTTGCAAGGGAGTATATCCATACTGTTTTCTCCATTTTCCGGATTGTCGTTAATAATTGGCTTTGAAATAAGGAAACGCCAACACAACAATAACAATATTGCAATAACCACGATGCTTTGTTTCATTTTTTTATCTTCCATTTGTGTAATTATTCTAAAGTTAATGTTTATTTTTTTGCTCTCGCAACGCAAAAATACCATGCAGATACGCCGATTTAAAGCCTTTTGGGTTGAATGATTTTCTAATTAAGATGTGTATTTTTCACAATAATTCAAACAATGATAAAAGATTAGATGTTATTAATAAAAAAGCGTTCAAAAAGGTTCAGAATATTTTTTATTATATTTTTTGACATGAATATCTAAATAATTTATTTTTTTCTGCCATTATTCGCTATTTTTAATCGCCATCGGTTGTGTGTCCATAGATAAGGAGAAGGATTTCTTACAATGGTTTGTTCCAAACAGCGCATGTATTTCTCTGTAATTTCAAAGTCAGTTGTTTCTGCCGCATTGTCGGAAATAAATAGTATACATCCTTCATAATATCCTCTTTTCAAATAAGTAATGTCTAAATAACAAACAGCGGCGCCGGTATGTTGGGCTATTTTTTCCGTTCCGGTTAATACCGGCGTTTCCTGATTCAGAAATTGTATGAGGCGAGGAACTTGATTGCCGGAAGGTTTTTGGTCGGACATGAATCCCAATGTCCAGTTTTTATTTTCTCTCCGGAAATTGACAATGTCGCGATAAACGTTATGTTTTGTAAATCCGACCGTACGAAACCGGTTGCGTAAATGTTGAAAAAACCGGTCGAAGATTTTATTTTTCAATGGGCGGTAAACTTGTCCAAAAACGGTATTCGGATCGTCTTTCAGTTGAAGATTAATGGAAGTGACCCATTCCCAATTGCCATAGTGTCCCAGCAGAAAAACAACCGGTTGTCCTTTATCCAAAAAAGATTGCATAGCTTCGATATTTTTGAAGACAAAATGTTCTTGCATTTGCGCGTCGGAAATATGCAGCAATTTGATTGTTTCAACAAAATAATCACAGAAATGGCGGTAAAAATTTTTTTCAATTTTCCGGATTTCCTTTGCTGTCTTTTCCGGAAAAGCGTTATTCAGATTCTTTTTGACCAATTTCCTTCGGTAACGAATCAAATAATAGAGGATAAAATATAAAAAATCGGAAATAAAAAACAAAACTCGGAAAGGTAGAAGCGCCAGTAAAAATGCCGGTACATATACTAACGCATACAAGAAGCGATTCATAGCGTCATAATCATTTTTTCTTTATTAAAACTGTTCAAAGTTACCGATTTCAATTGATTTATCCAAGAATTATCGTAATCGGCTTCCACTTTGAGGTAATTTTCGGTAAACCCGTGCATTTGATTGCCGCGTTTCGTGTGTTCAAATAATACTTTATGCGTTGTTCCGATTTGTGATTGATAAAACTTTTGAAGTTTCCGGTCGGACAGTTCCAATAAGCGCCGGCTGCGTTCCTGTTTTATTTTTGGATTTACAATGTAATCAATGTTCAAGGCTTGGGTGCCGGGGCGTTCGGAATAGGTGAAGACATGTAGTTGGGAAACCGGCAGCGATTCAATCAATTTCTCGGTCGCTTCGAAGTAATCCTCTTTTTCACCTCTCACGCCAACAATTACGTCCACTCCAATGAATGCGTCCGGCATCAATTCTTTTATTTTTCTTATTTTAGAAGCGAACAATTCTACATCGTATTTCCGGCGCATCAACCGAAGCACATCATTGCAACCCGATTGCAGCGGAATATGAAAGTGCGGGGCAAAACGTCGCGATTGAGCAATAAATTCGATAATTTCGTCGCTTAGTAAATTCGGTTCGATGGAAGATATTCGGAAACGGTCAATGGATTCTACCCGGTCAAGAGCTTCGATTAATTCGAAAAATGTTTCTCCCGTCGATTTTCCGAAATCGCCGATATTTATACCGGTTAAAACAATTTCTTTACCTCCTTCGTTTCCGGCTTCTTCAGACATTTTTACCAGATCGCCGATTCTACCGTTCCGGCTTCTGCCTCGTGCAAAAGGAATTGTGCAATAGGAACAGAAATAATCGCAACCGTCCTGTACTTTTAGGAAATGGCGTGTCCGGTCGTCTTGAGAACAGGAAGGGATGAACTCGCGAATTTCTTTTATGGGGGAAACTACCGTTTTTGAGTCTTTATCCTGCTGGAATAAATGGCTGAAGATGTCTGCTTTTTGTCCGGTTCCCAAAACCAGGTCTACGCCTTCAATCCGGCTCACGTCGTCGGGTTTTAATTGAGCGTAACATCCAACGACAACGACGAATGCTCCCGGATGTTGCCTGCTGATTTTCCGGATTGCCTGACGACATTTCTTATCGGCTAATTCCGTGACAGAACAGGTGTTGATGATACAAATATCGGCTGTTTCTCCTGGTAGTATTTTTCGAATCCCCTGTCCGGCTAATTGTTTTCCGATAGCTGATGTTTCGGCAAAGTTCAGTTTGCAGCCCAAAGTATAATAAGCCGCTTTTTTATTTTCGAAAATAGTTCTGTCGATCAAGTTAAATAATTAGAAATTACGAATTACGAAATAAAAATTTTGGACAAAGATACGAAGGAATTATGAATTATGAATTTGGAATTTGAAAGATTTTTTTTACTTTTGCAAACAAATTACTGAAAATATGAGCTATTTAATAACGCCAAAAGCGTATAAATCGCCTTTAAATAAAATAGAGACTGAAAAAGGCATTCAAAAAATCAAAGATTTTTTTCAGCAGAATTTATCATCTGAATTACGGTTAAGACGGACGACCGCCCCTCTTTTTGTTCTAAAAGGAACCGGCATCAATGATGACTTGAATGGAACCGAAAGAGCTGTTACCTTTCCCATTAAAGATTTAAATGATACTCAAGCCGAGATCGTACATTCGTTAGCTAAGTGGAAGCGATTGATGTTAGCCGATTTACATATTGAACCGGGGTATGGTATTTATACTGATATGAATGCTATCCGAGCAGACGAGGAGTTGGGGAACCTTCATTCGCTTTACGTCGATCAATGGGATTGGGAGTTGGTAATGAAAGGGAGCGATCGGAATCTCAATTTTCTCAAAGATATTGTTCGTCGCATTTATGCGGCTATTCTTCGTACGGAGTATTTGGTTTATGAAACCTATTCGGAATTTAGACCTCAACTTCCTCCGGATATTTATTTCATACACGCCCAAGAATTGCTTCAAAGATATCCGGGAATGACCGGAAAAGAACGAGAAGATGCGATTGCAAAGGAAAAAGGCGCGGTTTTTGTTATTGGTATCGGATGTACTTTGAGCAATGGAGAAAAACACGATGGTCGCGCTCCTGATTATGATGACTGGACAACCGTTACCAATGGGCTTCCCGGATTGAACGGCGATATTCTTGTTTGGAACGATGTCTTAGGACGATCGGTTGAACTTTCGTCGATGGGTATTCGCGTTAATGCGGAAGTGTTGGAAAAACAATTGATTGCATCAGGGACTACAAACCGGAGAGAATTATACTTCCATAAGCGGTTATTAAACGATGAACTGCCTCAAACTATCGGCGGCGGAATCGGACAGTCGCGCTTGTGTATGTTCCTCTTGCGTAAAGCGCATATAGGTGAAATTCAGGCAAGTATCTGGCCGTATGAAATGAGGAAAGAAGCTTTAAAATATGGAGTCTCTTTAATATAAACGGCTACTCGTCGCCCCTCACCAGGAAATAGGAGTTTGTCCGGTTTGAATTAGATATTGATTGGTTTTGCTGAACGGTTTACTGCCGAAAAATCCACGGTATGCAGAAAGAGGGGAAGGATGAGCCGATTTCAACACGCGATGCCTGAGCGGATCGATGAATTCTCCTTTTTTTTGCGCATAAGAACCCCAAAGGATGAAAACAACATGTTCTTTTTCTTCTGCAATTCGATGAATAACAGCATCCGTAAAATCTTCCCATCCCCGTTGCTGGTGAGAACCGGCTTGATGCGCTCGAACGGTTAGCGTGGCGTTCAGTAACAAAACGCCCTGTTCCGCCCAACGTTCCAAATTTCCTGAAGTTTTTTGCGGAATACCTAAATCATCTTCTAACTCTTTGTAAATATTTTGAAGAGAAGGTGGAAGCGCAATGCCTTCATTTACTGAGAAACACAATCCATGCGCTTGCCCCGGCTCGTGATAAGGGTCCTGCCCTAAAATAACTACTTTAACGCTGTCGAAAGGGGTTTTGCCAAAGGCGTTAAAAATTTGACTTCCTTTAGGGTAAATTCGTTGCGTGGCATACTCTTGCCGCACAAAATCCGTTAATATCCGAAAATAATTTTTCCCAAATTCGGAAGCTAAATGGTCTTTCCATGATTGTTCAATCTTTACATCCATAATATAATGAGTCGAGAGTTGAAAATTTATAATTCATAATTATTAATCAATATCCCCAATTAACGGCGTCCCGATAATTGCTGCTTTGTTGATATTTGACATCTTGCAGTAACGATGAATTAACTGCAATGGTGAAACTGTAATTCTGATAAGGTCCAATTGGGACAATTGATGCACTCATCGACCAACAATGCATTTGGCGCGAAAGAGAGCAAAACATGTTAACAATCCGTTTAACGCTAAAATCATAACTGGCATTAAATGAAACTTTCCACGATTTGGTCGGTGAAATATTTCCGTTAAAACCCAATGTCTGGCTGATTTTATACGGATATTCCAGCGTTTGTTTGTTAAAATGCTCTGTATCATAAAGCAAACTGATAGAATAGTTAACTGATAAACTCCATGGGATCGACAACAAAAGATAACCGTCGGAGTCATAATCTCCTGTTTGCTTCTCGGATTGAAATAATGACTTGTGAGTTGTCGGCGATGTTCCTTCTTCATCCGAATTTTCGTCTGTACCAGTACCTTCTTGATCGGGCGGCGAAGCTTCCTTTCCTGTTTTTGCAGAATCGTTATCGCCTTTTTTAAATAATTTTTTTAGAGATTCATTACTGATCGTGTATGGAATTGAAGTGGAAGTTCCCATGAAACGTCCGATTCCTTTTCCGGCTTGCCATCGCGGAATGTTGATATGCCTGCCGTCAGGACCATAGAGATAGGTATCGAATTGTCCGCTCAAGTTTATATTTTGTTTTAATATTTTAAGGCGAAGATTAGCTGATAAATTCGACCAGTTTAACGAATCGGCCAAAAAATTATAAGACATTTGTAATCCTAAATTATCAATTAGACTGATTTTGCGCGTAGAATCGGTATTGGCGATCGGGACTTTCATCTCGAGATTATTGTCTAACGAGAAATTGATTGCGCCAGTTTGCCCGGCTGAAGGTCCTCCGAATATTTGAGACTGATAAATCGAATATCGTTGGACTTTTCTTTGCATGGAATTATCTATATAATAGATGTTTTCATACATTCCATATTTAGGATCCGAAAAATCGGGAGCTCCGCTGAAACTGACGGAAGGAGTCATCACATGCCGGATTTGCACCCCCTTTGTCCATTTTCCAAATATTGGCAAGGGGCTATACATCCCATACAATTTGGTGTTCATGCTGACGCTTCCGTTGTAGTTGAAAGTCCGGAAAAAACCGCTAACGGTATCAACCGGAACAATTTTTTGCAGCGCGGTATTATATTCAAAATCGGAACGGTTTGAATACCAATTTTCATTGTAATTAAATGAAGCGCTTATTGTTATATATTTCAGTATATTAAATGAAGCTGATACCGGAATGGAATGTTTTATTCCGTTTTTCCAATCTTTTATAAGATTTTGCTTTAAAAATTGGTTTTCTTTCACATTAGTGATACTGTTTTTAATATTCCCAGTATAGCTAAAATAGATTTTTTCGTACCAGCGTTCCGAACCTATCTGTTCTTTTCGTTTAAAAGGATAAATAGTACTTAAGGAGACGGTCATATCCGGCAAGGAAACCGATAAGGTTGAATCTTTAGATATTTGATTGATTGACGCCGATGAGCTAATGGTCAGCGGAATCGTCGGAGAGCGATACGAATAACTGACTGAAGATGATTTCGTATTATCAGTCATTTGGGGCAAAGAGATTGAAGAAAAATCATTCCGGTTATAGGATGAGGTTGAAAAATTGACTGAAGCCGAAAATGTGCCGAAAGGATTGGCTTTTGAATCCTGAGTATGAGACCATGTCACTTTCAGGTCGCGCGATTGACTGTAATCGGAATTCGACATTCCTTTGGTATCCTTATCACCCGTAACGGTAAGCAAATAGGAAGCATTAAAATTTCCGGAAAATTTGTACAGCTTTTTGTATGATGAAATTGCAGACAAGCCCCACGAACCTTTTGTGTAAATTTGTCCTGTGAGAGCCAGATCGACATAATCGTTTATAGCGAAATAATACCCGCCATCCCGCAAAGAAAATCCTCGCGTCATTTCATCTCCGTAGGTGGGCATCAATATTCCTGACGAATAGGATTTGGATACGGGAAAGAAGCCGAAAGGGATAGCAATGGGCAAAGGGACATCTTCCACCACTAAATAAGCAGGGCCTGTAACCGTATTTTTCCCTGGCCGGAATTTTGCTTTTGTCAGGTTAAAATAAAAATGAGGATGCTCGTGGTTATTGCAAGTAGTGTATTTACCATTTTCCATATAGAAACAATTATCCGGCATTTTTTTTGCAACCTCAGCCGTTACATATCCTTCCCCTTGTTGAGTAATGATATTGCGGGTAAACATTTTTTTTGTTTTGATATTATAGGTGACTTCTTCCATCTCTGTTTCCTGATCGCCGGTTTTAAAATCCGGAAATCCGAATTTAGCTCCGATTGAATCCAGTCCGAATTTGGCATAGAGCTGATTGCTATCGGCGTCTAACCGGATGTATTCTGCGGTTAAGTTATCATCCTTATATTGGGCGGTCGCTTGTCCGTACAAATGTAGAATATTTCCTTTTTCCATATCCATCACCATGGAATCTTTTGCAGTCATATAAACAGGAGCGTCTAAGGAGTTTTCCTTGGTAGAATCGGACTTGGCGGTAATTGAATCGGTCGCTATTGTTCCGGCTTCAATAGAATCATTGATTAGTGCGGGCAATTTGAAAGAGTCGTTTAGCGTTCTATTAACGTCAATCGAATCCACGAGATTTTTTTCCTGTTTGTCCGGAACGACGTCTTGCCCTTTTGCTTTTAGTCCTGCAAAAAAGAATAGAAGTATTACTATCCAAAATTTCGGAGAAAATTTTACCATTCAGTCGATTGATTTAACCCAAAAACAAATTGCACCAATTATCAAATTTTTTCAATGAATCTTCTCCGTATTTAGAGAGATTCTTTCTGACTTTATCGATTGATTTTTCTTTTTCCGGATTTAATTTCGAAAAAAACTTATCTGCAAAGCAAATCAATTGTTCTTCCTGACTTTCCGGCAACATGTCGCGTTTCGGAATCGGAAGATTATACTTAATAATATGTTCCAAACTTAAGCCGACGCCGGTATGTCGCTCACAAACCAATGCGTGACGGGGAAATCCTTCAGCTATTAACAAATCGCTGCCTTGATAGCCGTGGCAAATGTAGGGTAACTCGCCATGACAATAAATATCTACGGCATTTGTTTTAAAAATACCAATATCGTGCAACATAGCCGCTTCATAAATAAAAGTGGCGTCCAAATTCATTTCAGGATGCATTTGAGCAATAAATAGCGACTTATCGGTTACCGCAAAACTATGCTCAAGCAAAATCCTATATAATTCAGTCTCTTCCTGATAATATTTTTTAATAATATCTACCGGTATCATACTTTGATTTAGCGGCACAAAGATAAAAATAATTCAAAGATTCAGGTTATATATCCCCTTGCATTTCCATAATTAGCGCAATATTTTATGAATATTTAAAAATAAACGCGTAAATTTGTCTCCAAAATAACAAAAAATAATTTTTTTGGCAAGGCTTGCTTACATATTATTTGTTATCCTATTGAACATTTTTGCATTTCCCTCCTTTGCGAACGATTTTGTACTCGTTATCGATCCGGGACATGGAGGAAAAGATGCCGGAGCGCTTGGGAAGAAAGGGAAAGAAAAAGACATCAACTTAGCTGTTAGTATGCTCGCAGGCCAATATATTGCAGAGGCGCATCCGGATGTGAAAATTGTATATACCCGTACGAAAGATGTTTTTATCGGTTTGGATGAACGGGCGGATATTGCTAATAGAGCAAACGCTAATCTTTTTATGTCGATTCATACGAATGCCGTGAAAAAAAGGTCGCATATTAAAGGAGCGGAAGTCTATACCTTCGGTGTTACGCGCATAGCAGAGAACTTGGAAGTAGCCAAAAGAGAAAATTCCGTGATTATGTTGGAAGATAATTACCAGCAAAAATACGCAGGATTTGATCCTAATTCATCGGAATCGTATATAATATTTGAGTTTATGGTGAATCTTTACGCCGAGCAAAGTATTAACTTTGCCTCTATGGTTCAAAACGAATTGGTTAAAACTGCTAAACGCGGAGATAGAGGCGTTAAGCAGGCCGGATATTTGGTTCTTAGAAAATCGACCATGCCTCGAATATTGATTGAATTGGATTTTATCAGTAATTCGGAAGCGGAGAATTATTTATTAAGTCCGGTGGGACAAACGAATTTAGCGCGTTCGATTAGCAATGCTTTTACCAAGTATAAAAATGAATTTGATCGATTGGAAACAGGTTCAACAAAAGTAAGCCCTGAACAACAACAGCAAAAAATATTTTCGGATAAAAAATATCGGGCGACGCAAAAAAATTCATTGACGGAACAACCGGAAAAGCAAGTACAACCCGTTTCCTCAGGGAAGGTTTACAAAATACAAATTTTGGCTTCCGATAAAAAGCTATCGGATAAATCTCCTGAGTTAAAAGGATATAAGGTTGATTATTATGTTGAAGGGAAGTATTATAAATACACGTATGGCGAATCTGAGAATTGGAATGAAATAAATAATTTGCGAAAAAAAATTGCGAAAGATTTTAAAAATGCATTTATTGTCGCTTTTAAAAATGGAGTAAAAATATCTATAAATAATTGACGTATGAAGAAGTACTTTAGTAAAGAAACTATAATTGCCTTAGTGACTATCGTCAGCATGGGCCTCCTTTATTTTGGTTTGAATTACTTGAAAGGAGCTAATATTTTTAAACCGGCAAACCTCTACTACGTACGTATGCCGGATGTGAGCGAACTTCAGCCGGCAAACCCTGTGTATGTGGATGGATTCAAGGTCGGCTTAGTGAGAGGTATTGCATACGGTTTTCAGGACACCGGAAAAATTGTGGTTCAAATTAATTTGGATAAGAAGATGAAAATTCAAACCGGCTCTCATGTAGAGATTAAAGTGGGATTAACTTCGGGAGCTTATCTGAAGTTGGCGCTTAATAAATATGTCAGCACCTATTATCAACCGGGAGATACGATCGACGGAGTTTCCGATAAAGGAATTATGGATAGAGTCTCCGATAACTTACTGCCTCAAATTGAATCTATATTGCCGCGACTTGATACCATTTTGCAGGGTATTCAATTTTTAGTGAGCCATCCGGCGCTTACCCAATCACTCGAACATATATCGGCAACGACTGCAAATCTGGAAAGTTCGTCCCGTCAATTGAATCAGCTTTTGACGAAAGATATTTCCCCTGTTGCGGCTAATTTAAATCAAATTTCTTCCGACTTTATGGTAGTCAGTTCCCAACTAAAACAGATGGATCTGAATGCCACATTGAATCGGGCTGACCAACTACTTCAAAATCTCGACCAAATGGCTCTGAAGCTCAATAGCAAAGACAATTCATTGGGACTTTTGCTCAACGACCGTACACTGTATGATCACTTGGATTCGACTTTTGTAAACGCTTCCAGCTTGTTATATGATTTAAAACAAAACCCTAAAAGGTATGTACATTTTTCGGTTTTTGGTAGAAAATAAGCTTCTTTTTTTCTTCTTTGAAAATAAATTTTATTTAGATTTGTTCTAAAAAGAAGACGATATTGAATAAAAATTATTAATTCATCAAAAAAACGTTCCTAAGAAATATTTGATTTAAATGGATCTTTTGTAAAAAGCATTCGGTTTTTAATAATATTTATTATTATGTTGAAAATGAACGGATTAGATTTTTTATTCTAATACTTTGTAAAACAAGCATTAATGAATAATTTTAAAAAACAAACAAAAAAGCATTTTTTTTTTAATTTTTTTTTCCCAATATTTGCATTTAAAAAACAGGACAACGAATTAACCATTTCGGCTAAATAATAAAAAGAATCAACGTGGAATTAGAAAGTTTGTGGAAAAATTGTTTGGAAATTATCAAAGATAATGTCAATGAAAAAGCCTATAGTACGTGGTTTAGACCAATCGTTCCGATTAAATATGACGGGAGTGATTTTACGATTCAAGTTCCCAGTCATTTTTTTTATGAATATATCGAAGAACAATATGCTCATTTAATTCATGCTACTTTGACCCGTATTACCGGTAAAAATATTGTTATCTATTACCGGGTATTTGTTGATAATTCCGATGAGAAAAAAGGGCATACGACTATTCAAAGCGATCGGACTTTGAATAGCGGCAGCGATTTGAAAAAAAGCGCCACTCGATTAAATAAATCTCCGGATCCGTTGATGCCATCTCAAGAATGGGACACGCACCTAAATGATCATCTTACTTTCCGGAATTTTTTTGAAGGACCGAGTAATATATTGGCGCGAAGGATTGGCGAAACAGTTTCCGAACAGCCGGGAAAAACATTTAACCCTTTGTATATTTATGGTAATACAGGCGTTGGAAAAACGCACTTGTGTCATGCAATCGGCAATCGTATTCATGAATTGAGTCCGGATAAAAGAGTCATTTATATTTCGTCGCATTTGTTTCAGGTGCAATTTACCGATGCTTCCAGAAACAATACTTTCAACGATTTTGTTAATTTCTATCAGGGTGTCGATGTTCTAATCATTGACGACATTCAGGAATTTGTCGGAAAAGAAAAGACTCAAAATGCTTATTTCCATATTTTTAATCATTTACAATTGTTAGGAAAGCAATTGGTTTTGACGTCCGATAAATTGCCGATGGATATGCAGGGGCTTGAAGAACGAATGATTACCCGAATGAAATGGGGGATGACCGCTGAATTGCATAAGCCCGATTTGGATTTAAGAAAGCAAATCCTTCGATATAAAATTAATCAAGACGGGTTGAACCTTTCGGAAGAAATAATTAATTACATCGCTGAGAATGTTACCGAACACGTACGTGATTTGGAAGGAATCATCACTTCGTTGATGGCTCATGCTTTGGTTTACAACAAAGACATTGATATGGAATTGGTTCGTCAAGTGGTGGGTAAATTCATCAAGATAAGCTATCAAACGATTACTCCGGAAAAAATACAAAACACTGTCAGCGGTTATTTTAATATCGATCTCAAAGATATTCACTCAAAGTCACGCAAGCAGGAAATAGTGAAAGCGCGTCAAATTTCCATGTTTTTGTGCAAAAAACATACGAATTATTCTTTTGCCCATATCGGAAGTATTGTGGGGAAAAGGGATCATGCCACTGTGTTACATGCCTGCCGTACCGTGCAAGATCTTATTGATATTGATAAATCGTTTCGTTCGGTAATGAATGAAATCGAGGTTTTGCTGAAGAAATAATTCTATCCCGCCCCTTAAAGGGGAAGTTCTTTATGAATGAAAAATCAGTAGAAATCAGGGAGTTATCGATCGGCTACAAAATAAAAAACGGTTTTAAACCACTTATTGAAAATCTTTCCGCCGACCTTTTCGAAGGTGAGTTAACTTGTTTATTAGGAGCAAATGGAGTAGGGAAGTCTACCTTGTTGCGAACGCTTGCCGGTTTCTTGCCAAAATTGAGGGGCGAAATTCATGTACTTGAAAAAGCAATCAATGATTATTCCGACAAAGAATTGGCTCGTACCATTGGCGTAGTTTTAACGGAACGTCCGAATGTTGGCGACTTGTCTGTTTCCGAATTAATTGGTTTGGGACGGAGCCCTTACACCGGCTTTTGGGGACGATTGAACTCAATTGATGAAACTGTTGTTAAAGAAGTTATCTCTTGGGTGAAAATTGAAAAATTAGCCGACCAACCGGTATTGACCTTAAGTGATGGGGAATGGCAGAAAACGATGATTGCCAAAACTTTAGCTCAAGAAACACCTATTATTTACTTGGATGAACCGACAGCTTTTCTCGACTTTCCGAGTAAAGTGGAAATCATGCGCCTCTTGCTTGATTTGACCCGCCGTTCGGGTAAAACTGTTTTCCTTTCCACCCATGATTTGGAACTTGCCCTGCAAGTTGCCGATACGCTTTGGCTGATGGATAAGAAGAACGGGATGACCGTAGGATCGCCTGATGCATTGCGGTTGAACGGAAGTATTGAGAATTTTTTCCGGTGCAACGGCGCTACTTTTGATCGGGAGACAGGTTTTTTTAGAATACTCAAACCGGTATGATTCATTATTTCAATCCGGGTCACGAAATAGCTGTCCTGAATGCTTCAAAACACTATCACCCACCGGCGCTTATCGCTAAAATGCAAACCGATTTGGCGTTTCTTCCGGCTTGGTATGCTTCAGAAGGAGATTTTGTCTTTGTGGAAACGCCCTTACCCGATGATTTTATCCTTTGCTGCGAATCGTTGAACATTCGGATAAAACCGGTAACTCCCGCCGATTTCGAGGAGAGTAGCGGATTGTGGGTCAAGCCCGCAATGACAACGGTTGATTTATGGGGAATCTCTCCGCAAAGCGTTTATTTTTTTGAGAAAATGAATGAGCAATGGAACCTGTCTCTTGTTATTCCTCAATGGAAAGAAGCGTTTCGTTTCTTGGGAAGCCGTTTTGCTTCTCAACAACTTCTTGCCGAACTTTTGAATTATATCCCCGAGATTGAACCGGAAATTCTTCCTGTGTTTGTTTCCGGTATTGATGCGATAGAGCAGCGAATCGGTCAAAGTCGGGAGAGGCTTTTAGTCAAGTCGCCTTATTCTTCTTCGGGGCGCGGGTTGATTTGGCTGCCTCCCGCGAAATTGGCGCAATCGGAAAGACAACTGCTCTCCGGAATGTTGAAGAAGCAAAAGCAGGTCTCGATTGAAAGAGCGCTGGATAAGCAGTTGGATTTTTCCATGCAATTCGAGATTACAGGCGAAAGTAAAACACGATTTCTCGGTTATTCGATTTTTCAAACCAACG
>Ga0123354_10009056_pt1 | contig 15196 bp, 7 predicted proteins | sample TergutLab28metaG_2_FD_97872 | JGI IMG/M metagenome (GOLD analysis project Ga0123354, IMG submission 97872) | Labiotermes labralis P4 segment gut microbial communities from Petit-Saut dam, French Guiana - Lab288 P4 | ecosystem: Host-associated > Arthropoda: Insects > Digestive system > Gut ...
CCCGCGGCACTAGAAGGGGGTGAGTGGTCAGCAGCACGCCCCGGCCGCACTTTACCCCCGGGAAAGACCCGGTACCCATTGTACAGGAGGCTGGGTGGGCCCCAGGGCCGGTATGGACGGGCGGAAAATCTCGTCCCACCGGGATTCGATCCCGGACCGTCCAGCCCGTAGTCAGTCGCTATACCGACTGAGCTACCCGGCCCACAAATAACCAAGTACTCTAATAAATTTACAAGAGTCCTTTCTATCCTCAGAGTACAGACTGAAGAATTTGAACTAATGGAGGCGTCATACGTTATTCTCAAAACTTCTTACTTTTATCAGTCCTTACCAATGAACTTACACGGCACAGATGGACGCAGGTACATATCAGACTATAAAGTGTCACAGCTAAGAATAAATTAATATTCGGAGGGGGATGTTTGTATGTGTGTGTGTGTGTGTGTGTGTGGACAACGCGATGCGCCCAGAGTATACTGACGTAGATCAGAAGATACAGCAGTATCAAGCAATAGGCAGGCAGGCAGCTATCCCTATGGCCTATAGGGATGTGAAATAAAGGAAGGGTGAGAGAGAGAGAGAGCACACGGACGGAGACAGAGACAGCCGGCTCCGGGCTACTGATGAGGACATGTATTAGTAATCACCTAGCTAGAAACACTGGGCTTGAAGCTGAAGCTGAGGCTTGCCCATCGCCTAACTTACAGGGGCGGCTCGTCTATAAGGAACTAACAGGTTGCCAACTTCCATCTGGACTGCCGACACTAAAAATGGAATCCTGGGCTTTTAGCCTAAATAAAAAAAACTTACAAGACAGGATTGATGTTCTACAATCTTGAATACATATTGCAGTACTCATAATTTACAAAACCCCGAATTGCGATTTACTTTCGTCGTTGGTATGCTGCTGTATATAACTACATGAAACACAGTTATGTGTTGACAGACGCTAAGGCGGTCAGTTTATCTCCAACATTTTATGGAGCACAACGATCATTACCGTATTCATAACGGCCCACCACTATATTCCATCTTCAGCCACATGAATTTCGTCGACAACCTGAGATCCTAAATGGCAAGGCTCCATTTTAATATTATCTTCCCATATAATTTTACGCTCTCTAAGTGATCTTTCCCTTCAGGCAGGCCTATGTGTACCAATGCAGAATTACAGTAATATCTGAAGACAGCTGTCCAGTGACACGATGACGATCTAGATGGCAAAGGACAATTCGTAAACGGGCGGGGAAGGGGGTTCGTTGGCTGAGAGCACCCGTTCTATACCGCTACACACACACACACACACACGTGTTTATATGTACGACTGTCAAACTGTCACACGATACAGATACATAAACTTAGTTTTCTCTGTCCACGGTGTGAAGACATAAGGGGGGAGGGGTTGCGATGTAGCACTGATCAATCGTAACCTCGGCACTAGATGGACGTGGGCGGACAGTTTCACGCCCTGGCCGTTTTACCCCGGAAAGGAACTGCGGTTCCCACTGAATAGAAGGCTTGGTAGGTCCGACAGTTGGTGTGGACGTTCGGGAGAAGAGTAAAACTAATTTGTACGTCAGCACAACTGTTTTATTACACAAGGTAATATGTAGGCTACATGTTTCGACTAATAAATAGTCATCTTCAGGCCTATTCTTTACAGGTTAAGTCACAGGATATTGTGCACGCATTGGAATCCCAGTGTGTTTACATCAGTGAAATATTTAAGCCATATCATTTGCCTGGGAGAGTAAAACTTGCAAAATATGTAACTAATTGGTTAAAATACATTTAAAAAACTAAAAATAGTGTATTGGCGTTTACCATTTAAAAATGTAGGTCCCGTTACCATGGTAACGGGACCTACATTTTGCTGACGTACAAATTAGTATTACAATACGTATCGAAGCACTTCGTGATGTCTTCATTCAAATTAGAAGAGTGAAAGTTCCTGCCCCTGCCGGATCGTCCACCCGGCGGCCCAGTCGGTAACGGACTGCTCTATCCCGACGGATACACAACACACATGCATGCCGTGAACCGTGAGCACACTACTACCTATAGGCTTCTCCAATCATTGTGTGCACATTCGTCTCTGTAAATCATACATGGATGATCTCACCACAGTTCCGTATATTGGAGATGATAGTATGGCTTTGCAATTGTTTTGTACAACTGAACCCCCTGATGATGGGCCAGTGAGACCCGAAACATGTAGGAGTTCTGAAAATTAAAACATTAGAGTGTGTGCATTTTGTTGATCAAATTTTTAACAGTTATTTCACAATGCATGCAGTGAAAAATGTAAAAAAAAAAAAAAATTGCTTTCATATGCCAGACACATGTATTTATACACACTGACGCAATATTGAAGAAGTAAGATAAGTATGTGAGCGCTGATACGTCTGTAAGAACAGTTTTCAAAAACATTACTATAAAGTCTGAAAAGTTGAACATTTCTTCCAGCGAGTTCTTCGAACGTCTATTCTGTACTTCCCACACAGAGGAAATTCTGAACAGGGCAGAAGCACGTAACAAGAGTTTAGCATTTCGCAAACTGTCAGAAAATACGAAATGCAGAGTGTGCTGTGTGCTGATATGACTGCTTTATATGGAAAATATTTTCGAACCATAGAAAGCAGTGTTACTGCATGTCAAACTGGAGTGGAAAAAAAAAACCCCTGTAGTGTATAAACACCTTTTAGGTTACCACTGGTTTCTTTTTCAAGCACTGCCGTACTTATTGGACTCAAAATATATATTAGATATTTTAACAGGAAAATCTTACCCCCAATTCAAGCAATGTGCATGAATACGTGAAACTTTATCTCTATTCCCTCAGAAATTTCAAGGCACGGCGCATAGGCACAAAGACTCTCCTACATCATCAGTTTTTTTTATCTTTATGTCTGAATATTATATAGGAACACACGCAGTGGGTTGGACAGCCGCCTTCAAAAACATATGTTAGTCAATGCAACATCACTTTCATATTGCAAATCGTTACACTAGAGGTGGTTGATCTCAACAAAAATATTTAGGGCAGGGAATGTTGTTTTAGACATTCTGCTTGACAGAATTAAGTTTTATTGCATCAGATAACTATGGCCAAGTACAAATGAGGGTAAAATTTAAATATAAATTCTAACATAAAAATCTTGAAAGACTGTTTCAAAAATTATCACCGAATATTTAAAACCTTGGCCAGCTGAGTGTATATCAGATGAAATAAGGATGCATTACCTGACGTAAGTAAATCCACTGTACCATAATACTCAACAGGATACATCACACTATATTACATTTAATTGAAATATTTTACTATGAATCCAACCACTCGAAGATAAAATGGTTCGATAACAATTTGGGTAGTCTCCCTGAAGATCCCAGTCTTCCGAGATCCAATGCCGGATCAGCTGGTAAATATTTACCAGTGGGTCGGACGGTATGTTGCTTTGCCTTCAGAATCAAACAATTCTACGAAGTACTATACTTGATTAAAATCAGGGCAGTCTGGGATGTTTATATTGATGGAATAAACAAGGCGAAAGGAAGAGATGCATTTCGCACAACGAAGTAACACGATATTAAGCACATGATTTAGTGAACGTTTCACTTAATCAGTATCACTCGTCAAACCTTATAGGTACAGTAAAACAAACAGTCGAGTCTATGATAACATAATCTAATAAGAAAAGGCCATTAGGAATTTGTTACTGCAAAACAGTTAACCGTGTACATTACGTAAAGATTCAGGACGTTTAGACAGGGCATTCGTTAAAGAAGACCAAATATTTGGCCGAACAATTGAGTTTTGCATCATATCAATGAGTGTTACACACGGCGCTGTGGGTTAGGCGATTACTGGCCAAATACCGTGTAGCAGTTTTGGTACATCCCACTGTGCTCTTTCAAGTTCCCGAAGGCAGAAGTCTCCTTTGGAAGATGTCCCATCACGTTGAGTTACTTGAATGCCTACAGAACGATGTTCAATCATACAGAAAGGACTTTTGGAAAACTGTATCCAGCAGTTTTTCGAGATAATGTACAGAATGAGTGTAAAAAGGAAGAAGGCAAATGGTTAGACGTTTATCAATTTTCACTGCTATTTGGTGGCAGTAATGTTTTTCAGACCCAATACGACTTAATCGTCTATCGTCTATGCCACGTTTTATATTTACTTTAAAGATATGGTAGTCGGGATAGTAGGGTGGCGTTCGGCAGTACCCAAGTATGAAGAAAAGGAGTCTGGAATTGGGCTGAAACACCAAGGACAAGAAGAAGAAGAAGAAGAATAAGAAGAAGAAGAAAACATACGAGGATGAGGACTACGTTAACGGTAACTAAATAAATAATCCTAAATTACCCCATGTCTCTTGTGCACTAATTAGGTCATTCAAAAGAGCGGGTCAGATAATTTGCTTTGTGTACTTTTCTTCGTAAGAATCCAAGCTATACTCGGTCTAGGCAGTGACAGAGTATACTGTTGTCCATCAAACAAGTCGTAATATTGGCTAACGGTGGGTAAACAGCCAAGAAAAGACGCGTTCGAAGAATTCTTTCCGCTATGTGCTGATGATAAATGCTTAATTGGGGGCAGAACCAATATAAGGATTTCTAATTTCAGCAACAAAATCGCATTCAGACTCGTGACTGTAACAAAAGCCGAGGAACTGAAAGGACTTCCGTATGGGAACTTGGCGTTTCACGGTGCACAGTTTGATAATCACTGGCACACAGTAATTAATTTTAAGACATTGAATGTAGCTTCATCTTAAGACAAACACACAAGTCAAAGCAATTTATGTCTCGGAATAAATCAAGACATTGCTGCAGCAAAGCAATATTCAACCAGACGCAGAATATACGAGTATCTGACGTCATCAAACACTTCACCTACACTGCATTATTAACCTAAAACTAAAACCGGTAAAAAGAACTCCCTTGGAATCTGTTCATTATCGGAACAACTGTGTCGAAATTAGAATGGATGTGCTGGTTATTAGACTTGGGGGTAGAGGTTGGGGTGACTTGAAACATTTCACTGCTCCAAATTAAGGCAACAAAATTTCTTCTTCTTCCTGATGCATTCTTACTTTTGGAGATCTGAGGTTCTAAGGGCGGTGACAAAGAACATATTCTTCTGGAATATGACGACGTTAAGTCTATTAGAAAGTCAGCGACGTTTCGTGTGAACCTACTGCCTCACATTTCCAATTGTGATTCATTTTAATATTTCCCTCTTCCATCGGTTTATAAATTCTAAATTTTGAATTTTGTGTCTTCAATCCACATTTCTTTTTATTTTGCACTGAAGGAATTAAAAAACAAGCCTCCGGGCCTGGTTTTCATATGGACTTAATCCACACTCGTAAACACAGTAAGCGTTTCGCCTCCAGGAGAAGAATATTATTTCAGAATATAGTAGACAGTGTCCCTTTTATGGTGTCCCTAAGTATGGCAGCGGAGCGGTCACGGTATGTCTCGGTGGGTGCAGACTTCCTGTGCGATGACGCCCCCGTATTCAGGAACACGATAAAAAGGACACTGTATTATACATGTTTACTGCTGACCTATAGTTCTGCTAATTCTTTAGCGAAATATAAATGAGGGTACTCCACTGTATTCTAATCGGTCCGTAATTTCATCCCTAAATAATCTCCCGTCATTCTGTTTTGTATATTCGTGTGTGTTACAGTCTTTTCGCTACGTACACGGCTGCGTCGTCGATTTCCGTTGAGCTTCTCACGGAGATAACTATGAAGACAATTGTATTCTGCAATAAAGCAATAAACGTCGTGTGGTCTGGTACACTTGTACCAATGTTCGAGAAACGTGCCGTCTCCATAATGTGCCATGATGATATAAGCATGTATGTACCTGACTGCAAGTTATCATTCCCACAAAACCATTTAATACAGCCTAATTTATTGAAGACATAATACCATTTTTGAACTGCCATAAACTTTAATTCAAAAAAAGCCAAGGAAATTTAGAATACGATAATATTTTGCATTGCATCGAAAGTTTCGTAATGCCAAATTAAACTATTCCACATTTAGAAGTTCCGAGGCGATGATAATCTTCCATGGGACAAAACCCTGGGGCATAAGAAACGTAAATACGCTCTTTAAAGAGAGGAGAAATTCTGAACTAAAGCAAAAAATGGAATGATGATAATTAAAATATTAATAAAATAAAAATATGCGGGACACTGACCTACCGGAATACAAAATTAAACACTGACACAATAAATTAGCGCTATTATTACTCCGAATTCGGTTTATTCTAAGAGAGACCTGGACGAAGACTGGGCGACCGGACGTCTGTGATTATAAGCGGGACACAACGTATTATACACAAAATGAAAAAGTGTATGTATTCTTCGCATCAGCATTTAAGCAGCTCAATTCACCGGACAGCACACTCGCACTTCTACCTGTAAAGCCTCACGAATGTCGACAGATGGCATTTTAATCTAAATTCTTATACCTTGCAAGAAAACCAACGCGTGCCGGTGTGTTTTACCTCCCTAACACACGTACCGCAAATAAACTTTGTTTTATTCAATCGGTACAAATCCATGGCGTCGGGGGTCTTCCCATTATTTACTATCAAAACACACACAATAAAACGAACATAGCGGTCCTGTGACCTTCTGAGATGGAAGGCTGCATGGCGAATCAATGTCACGCTCTGTTTTTGTGTGTAACTGACACCTAGCTAATTATGTTACGGTATCTTAATACAGTCTGACACCAGTTGCCAACAAACAACGTAATGTGTACTGCAAGACGGTAACTGCAGAACGAATAACTTTACATTAACACACCATTTTATGTTCAAAGGTACAACATGGCGACAATAGTAAGTGTGTAGCATAAAGTATGCCAAATTTTTGTCAGTAATGAGATAGCTTCACGCAAGCAATAAGTATTATATCGGTAATTACTTGACAATTTTTAAAAATAAATCCTCTAGGAAAGAGCGATCACTTGAGAGAACCATTTGGTAGGAATAAACAGCAAAACGAGAAGTTACTGTTCTATTAGAAACCCAGAAACAATTACTACAGCCATGAACTAGGAAATGAGATGCCGCTTCTCACACAATCTCACGTTACTTGTACATTTATCATCATCATCATCATCATCATCATCATCATCATCATATATGGGTCAGACTAGTCGATCTTATTTTGTGAAGAATACAGAAAATCAAAGCCACTTTTATTTACAAAATAAACGTCCATCTGTTCTTGTTTTATGTACCTAGAAGAATAAAAACCTGTATGCTCAGAAGCATTTTTCCGCATTTACAATTATTAAAGATGCTATACCAAGGTATATAGGATTACTATCCTGCTAACGATTCAATTGGCGTCGCCACTGGAACGATCAGCCATTTCAAATCCACGCGCATTTTCACCTCCTTGTGCTAATCACGTATGTATATAAACTCGTTCCGTGTACTTCCCTCAAACGGTAATGAACTGTCATGGAAAACGTACTTCACTGTCTTATTATACACTAGAGTATTTGGACTGAGAGCCGTACATGTCTGATCTGTAATCATGTCCCTATCCAGAAAAAAAATTAGTGTTTACTAAAACATCTCTAATATTGGCAAAATGGCTTTAATGAATTCAAGCTTGTTGAGAATCTGTTACCGATAAAGGGAAAGTAAGAAAGCGTAGGAAAATTTCTAAGTTTTTGGGAGTTCTTGAAATAATAAGAGACAATATAATCCTTCCGTACGAGGCCGGTGGCCGTGCGGTCTAAGGCGGGGTGTGCGGCGGTTCACTTGCTGAAATTACGCGTTCGAATCCCGCCGGGGTATGGATGTCTGTCTGTTTTGTGTGTTGTCAGGTAGAGGTCTCTACGTCGGGCTGACTACTCGTCCAGAAGAGTACTACTGAGTATGTGTGTGTGTCTGAGTGTGATCGTGAAGCCTCGAAAATGTAGAGGTCTTGGCCCATTAGGGTCTGTGGCGTCATGAAGAAAAAATCCTTCCTTTGCTTCCATTGCATTCGGAGTATGGTAATATTACGGTAAGTTTAGCTGAGGCTTTTCATTGAAAGAATGCACCAAAGGTGAACAACAACGTGCTACGGATCTTGTGGTAAGTGTTAGTGGAAACCAATTAAATACAGGTAGGAATGAGAGTTCAGTGAAGTGGTGATTGTATGAAGCAGACAAACCTTTATGCATAGGGCTCTAAAGTGGGCAGAGGTTTGTTGCTGATGCGTGGCCATCGACTACAGTGCTCGTTTAAGTTTCGGAGGACATCAATCAGCGTGTCCGGGACAACAGTAGGACAACCATATACAAAAAACATCTAAATTAAGCATTAATAGTGGAAAGTAGGGGTAAAGATATGCCTTGAAAGCAAAATAGCTGACCAATGCCGAAAAACGGAGCGACTATGCAGAAAAATGAGACATGTATACCAATTACGCCATCATTTTTAAACCCTCTCAAGGAATTGGTCCAATTGTTTGGAGCAGTGTGAAAAAAAAGCAATCATATTTGAGTTTCCTGGAGCTTCATTCCTAGAGCCGCCTCTGTGATGGGACAGCGCGAAACGAAACCTGACTTGACATGACGGGGAATATAAACCTGCAGCTACTACATCAGCTCGGCTCCTGTATGAGGTCTAAGCCTCAACCACCCCTCTCCCCTCTCCTTCAAATTGTGAATATAAAGACACTACGACAGCCAAGCCAAACTCTCCTCTTCTATCTCCTCCCTCAACTACCCCCAAAAGGGGTAGCATGGCGGCCGATCCGATAAAAAATTCAACGTAGTAAAGGGATAGAGCCTACATGTCTGTCTTTGATGTCTAAATTGAAAAGAGAAAATTAACGTACACATATTTTTGTTAAAATCTAAACCAGGCCCTGGTGTCGATATCAGATGACAGGATTTTGAAGAGAATCCTGAGCATGATTCCTGATTAGGATAAGATATCGACTGAAGTCTTAAGAAACACAGGCATTCCTCAGCAAATAAATCCTACTTTTAGTATTAAAGATGTGTTTAAATACTGCTTAATTTCACTAGTATGGGAAAGTAAGAGCTCGGAAGTATTCACAATACGTCATCACAAAGGCACTAAAGAGATCGGCCGCAAGTTGAAGGACAGGGTTCAAAGTCGGTGTGGGCAGATTCTTCACAACCACGTCTGGACAGCCTCACTCAACCTCTCATCCAGGAGGTCTTCTTTACCTCAAAGTCCAATCTTGAGGCTCCATCTATCATGCTTGGAACTATGCCGACCTAAGTATCGTCGTGGAGTCGTTCCTAGGTACAGCCGCCATTTTGTCTTACGTCTTCTATTCTGACTTGTCGTAAAATTCATAATGGCGACGAAATGGATAAAAATTGAACACGCAGGTGTCTGAGTCGACATTACTTTGGCAAATCAATTTATGTAGTTGGTGTGTTACAATTTGTAAGTGACGCGCAGATAATGCTAGTATAGTGCGGCCATAGGCATATTATACGGATAGAACTCCTCAGCTGCGTGGTAACCGGGTTAAATGTTTTAAGTACATTTACACCAATCGATCAACAAGTGTGGACACATGCCGAAAATATTGGGCACAAACTGGTATGTAATATAGTAATTCAAATATTATGCGATTATTGGCATGATCATTAAAAGCACAATCTAAAGTTGAGTTACTAATAGCAACACAGTGTGAACACAAAATTGTAGATTACTCTGACATACTTGTGTACTTACTGCCGGAACTCAAGAAACGTGCTGAAGTTGCAGGTATATAAAAAATGCACGACATAATAATACTATTTCGGCACATTTATGTCAAGTGATACAAAATTAAGCCTTCAAGAAGAAAGTTGGTAGATCTATAATTTGGATTTGGGACCAAATAAAAAAAAAACATGGAAGTTTGGGTACATGAAACAATACTTCCGACGCTGTTGATTCCACAAACGTGAGGGAGTGGATGTGGCTGCTCGTGAATGGTTGCGAATGCAACACCCCGCTTTTATAATCAGACAGAATTTTTAAAATCGTGCCAAGGTGGGACATATGCATCAGTGAGCTTAGGTAATGTGGTGAAAAACAGTGATACTTCACCAGAATACAAAAGCTGTATTTAACACTGTACTGGTTTATCATTTAGTATCATGGCCTCAAGAATCTTATTTATTTGTACATCCTTCGTACAAAGTTCGCATAAACTATTTGATTTCGGAAAAAAAGTCAGCAAAAAGTGTGCTCCACTAAATCGTTGTTTACCTCCCCGTTATCCTTATTACATGTCACTAAATTACGTTCGATTTGAAAAGTATAGCACATACCAAGACAACACTCAGATATCATACGTACCCGAAGGGAACATTTCAGTGCCACCTTAAGGGTGTTCTTTCCGGGTCAACTTGCATGATGAAACACTACGAGAAATTTCGTGGAATTCGTTTTGAAATTCGTTTACAGCATAGCATATGCGACAAGCAAATCGATACGAACCCCAATAACCGCTGTTGTGCACAGCTATCATACCACAAAACAGCTGTCCGTGTACAACTGCCATAACAAAACAGCTTATGTGTATAGCTACAATCCCAAAATAAGGCTGTTGCGTACACCTACCAAAGCACAAAACAGCTATTGTTTATAGCTACCATACCAACATAACAGCTGTATAGCTGAAATCCCAAAATAACCGCTGTTTGGGTATAGGTATCACACCAAATTAATAGCCGCTGTGTATAGCTACCACACCAACATGACATGTCTATGTATAGATAATATCCCAAAATAACCGCTCTTTGTGTATAGTTACCATACCAAATTACACAGAAGTCCCGTCTTGTTTGTGAGATGGAGTATGCGGATGTAATGTGTCCAATTTATGTGCCGCGAACAAAGAATGCCTACACACTGAAAACGCAAACACATTCAGAACTACGCGCCTACATTCTTGTCATAAAACATGTATGGAGTGTTTCCAACCCAGAATCGCAGGCCCCATACTGTTAATCAAAGGTGTACAGAGCAGTAAACACGCTTTCTCGTGTAATATACTGGTAGACATCTCAGTATTATTTTTAAGACGCCAAGTTTTAAAATAAAATTTCTCGAAGGCCTCTGACCAACTCCCTTTACAGCTTACAATTCCCTCCCTTGATGGCTTTCTCTTACCGTGAAATACGGGCCGTTATACCGCTACCACGAGGCCCAATTTCCTCGACCACCGCCCAAGCCAAGGAAAAGAAATTAATTAATGAATAAATAAATTAGCCTCCGGGAGTGATTGGGCCCCAGTGATGCTAGCAGTACACTCTGTTCGCCTCCATCTTCGTCCGTGCTTCCAACTTTATAAAAGGAAGAAATCCGTATTAAGTCTATCCAGTTATCTCTTACACTAGTTCCTTTTTCTCAGTGACAAATACAAACGAGACATCGATATAGCCAATTAGACTGACACGTACCTAAGTACAAACTGTACAAAAGGAAACGTTACATCAGCGTCATTGTACGGATTAAAACGTTGATTTCTAAGAGAATAAGAGAAGAAACTCATGGAACCCAGTCCTTTGGAAGCTGACAGTCGCTCAGCTGATAATGAATTAGCGCTTTGTGTTCAGAACAGCCCGTCAGTGAATCATGTTCCAAGTCAGACAAATCCAGTTCACATCCACATACAAAACGTGCCTTCAGATCCATTTTAAACAATACCCGAGACCCAGAAAAACAGGAAATCGGAGGCTAGAAAAGAATTATCATGAGGATCCAACTCTTCTGAGGTGTGAGGCTGTGCCGCGGGTTGAGGGGTTCCCAGCGTTGTGCAGAAACATCCAACGACTTTAAGAAGAATACCTTTTTTGACTGTGTGACCTTCGAATATAAAGGCACTACGCTCTTTCGAAACGTCGGAAACCGCTCACCCAACGACGCAGCGGCTAATCCCCCGATGACCTGAATTCTTAGAAACGCTGCTGTTAAGACCTTTATAGTTGGTAAGAACTGTCACAGTATGTGGGCCGGGTAGCTCAGTCGGTACAGCGACTGACTACCGGTTGGAGAGTCCGGGATCGAATCCCGGTGGGGACGAGACTTTCCGTCCGTCCAGACCGGCCCTGGGGCCCACCCAACCTCCTGTAAAATGGGTACCGGGTATTTCTAGGGGGTAAAGTGCGGCCGGGGCGTGCTGCTGACCACTCACCCCCTTCTAGTGCCGCTGTCATGAAAGAGTAGAGCTATACCTCTACCCACCCTCTGGGCCACACCGGGCCTGTAACGGGATCACTTTACCTTTTTTACTGCCACATTCTAAATTTAAAATGCCTACGATAAAAACACATTCAAAACAATTCATAACCAACAAATTAGCTGAAATCACTTGGCTAGAACGTGCAAAAAAGACGGACATATCAGGGCATTTCTTATAATCTCAAACAAAAGACGAAGACCCTAGAAGAGATGGTCAAATCAATTCTGAAAACGGCCCATAGAGTCGACACAGCTAAAGAACCCTAGGCAGTCAATGAATGTAAATATAGTAAAGTATAGTAAAGTAAAGCTGTTAGTGTCGAAGCCATGAAGACGTAAAGTACTTCATGCACTTGAGGGTTGTTTGACCGTGCCTCTTCCTCATGAAGTAATGTGAAATGTCAACTTGACGCAACAAGGTAATTTCGTTGATGTATTCTTAGCTCGACATGTTTCGGGTACATACGCCCATCACCAGGAGCTTTAGATGTTGAGTTGCAGCATTTGGTTTTCTGCACCGAGTTTTTGGAAGGGTGGTGGTCTTGAAAGCCGCTGCGTAGGTCGTGTGTACAGCAACATCCGCACCGTACACACGACCTACGCAGCGGCTCTCAAGACCACCACCCATCCAGAAACTCGGCGCAGAAAACCAAATGCTGCAACTCAACATCTAATGCTCCTGATGATGGGCGTATGTACCCGAAACATGTCGAGCTAAGAATTCATCAATAAAATTACCTTGTTGCATCAAGTTGTCATTTCACATTATTTCAAGCACGACTAACTAAACTAAACTCCGTGGCCTTAGTCCGCACGCGAACTATACCGACTGGCATAATTAATTGAAAATAAAGCGACAGCACTGACATTAACGGTACTCACGTTGTAAACATAAGTTTATGATTGTACTGCATACAGGTATGGTGGGCACACACGTGCACAGTTCTAACAGCTACAGTGAAGTCACATCTTCCCAAAACAAGCTACTTGAGTCCATATAGCAAAGCAATCCCTGTACAGGCCCTGATGGCTCCTGGAGGTTCAGACTTCCAGATTTCCAGTCCATCGGCACATTAAGGTGGTAAGGTTTTCAGCCCTACGCACCGGCCGCCTTTACCCCCAAGAGAGATTCCTGGCAGTCATTTTTGTTAGAGGCTTAGTCACCCCCCGGGCAATAGTGCGGACGGAAGGATTAACTCAATGGACATTTCTAATAACACCTTCGGGAATCGAACCCGTGATCTTCCGAATTGTAGCGAAATACTTGATTCTACATACGCTACTTAGTGTGTGTACGAGAGAGAGAGAGAGAGAGAGAGAGAGAGAGTGGGGTGTTTAACAATGGTGTCAACTGCTAAGATTATATGGCACCAGTTGTGGATGAATCAAATATAACAGTGGATAAGTGATGAAATGACAATGATTGGGGTTAACTGCGTGATCGAAAAAAAAAACAGCTGTTCGAGTGCCACTTTGTACGCCATACATCACACAAAAACTGTCCTGAGATCGTAGCCGGGCTTGCACCGGAATACGCCCGAGCTATGACACGGCCTTGTAATTAACCCTTAACCCGCTAACGTGGAAAATATGGTGAGCTCCTAATAATGCCAACAGATGTGATTTAACTCGGCGTTTAAAGGGTTAACGCAGTGTTTCCCAAACTCCTGTGCCCCTTTTGGCTTCGTAAAACAACCATGGATCCTCAACCGTGTTTGTTCACGTAAATATAGAGCGTCCGGATGATAGGTATCCAAAATTAAAAATTATATCTCAAAACTGATTTTAGATAGCTATGAATACATACCAGTAGCATACGTAACAATGCATTGCATAATTTGAACTTCATTAAACTGACCGTCGTTCGCTTCGTGGGTACAGGGGTTTCTTAATTAGATATTCCAACGGCCTTACGAAATAAACATATACTTACTTACTCACTCCATGGTGCAGCGTCTTTCTTGAGAAGCTAACTGGTTTGCAGCTAGTCAAGAAATTCCCCGCATTTCACGGAACCCGAAGGTTCATTACCACATTCACAAGCGTCCGCCACCTGTCTCTATCCTGGGCCAGTCCAATCCATTCCATATACCCACATCCCACCTCCTGGAGATCCATCCTAATATTATCCACCCACCTACGCCTAGGTCTCCCCAGTGGCCTCTTTCCCTCCGGTTTCCCCACCAAGACTCTATACAACCCCCTCTCCTCACTTATACGTGCCACATGCCCAGCCCATTTCATTCTTCTTGATTTTATCACCCGCACCATATTGGGTGAGGAGTACAAATCATTTAGCTCCTCGTTTTGCAATCTCCTCCATTCCCCCGTTACCTTGTCCCTCCTAGGTCCAAATATTCCCCTCAACACCATGTTCTCAAACACCCTCAGCTAGCCAGTTAAAAAGTTCCATTATTTTTAACAAAACATATTCATTTACTTATAAAAACTGGATCAAACTTTGGGAACCAGTGATTTAACGTGTCGAACATTTTCTTCTAATCTTTCTTAGTCTGACCGCTACATACCAACCCATTGTAGGTGTAGAGGGGTTATCGTTGTGCCTGATCACACTCACCTACACACACACACACACACACACACACACACAAACACACACACACACACACACACACACACACACACCCGTCGCAGAGACCTCTAACTGCACCCGGCGTGATTCGAACCTGCAATCTCAGCATACGAGCGGCCGCAGACCTTCGCCATAGACCGTGCGGCCACCGGGATCGTGTCGAATACCCAATCATGAAATATAATAATTAAAAACTTTGCCTCTGCCCCCCCACCCCCACAAAATCCACCCCCCCCCACCCCCCCCCCCCCCACCCCCCCACCCCCCCCACACCCCCCCCACACCCACACCCACCCACCCCACACACACACACCCCACACACCCCCACACCACACACACCCCACACACACACATACA